>Ga0307982_1000366_pt1 | contig 35625 bp, 30 predicted proteins | sample OrgLakmetagen989_FD_201847 | JGI IMG/M metagenome (GOLD analysis project Ga0307982, IMG submission 201847) | Saline water microbial communities from Organic Lake, Antarctica - #989 | ecosystem: Environmental > Aquatic > Non-marine Saline and Alkaline > Saline | place: Antarctica: Organic Lake... | reverse complement strand
TGAAGAAGAAATCGATTGCGTAACGGCCATGAACCGCGTGAACTTAGCGAACGAAGTGCTGGGCGACGAGGACAAGCGCATCTTGTACGACGCGGGCGGGATGGACTTAGTGAAGCAGGGCGTCGGCGACGAAAATGGCGGGCAACAGCAAGGCATGGACCCTTTCGCTGCGCTGTTCGGCGGAGGCGGGCGCCAGCAGACGCACTCGAACAAGGGCCCCGACGCCGCCGTGAGCCACACCGTGGAGCTGGCCGACATTTACAACGGCAACGACTTGCAAATGAACATCAACCGCCGGGTGGTGTGCCGCGGCTGCGCGGGGGACAAGGGCAAGGGCAAAGCCAAGTGCGCCCAGTGCGGAAAATGCCCGGACGAAGTGAAAATGGTGCAGCGGCAAATGGGGCCCGGCATGATCGTGCAACAGGAAGAGCGGGTGCCGTCCAAAGAGAAGTGCAAGGTGGAGGACACCGAGCTGTCGACGGTGCTGGAGCGTGGCATCAAAGACGGCGCGGAAGTGCGCTTCCCCCGCAAGTCTGAGCAGTCGCCCGGCCAGGTGTGTAGCCCTTTCGACAGCACTTTTTCTCATACGCTTCAAATGATAATACTAGCGAGGAGTTCGCTGGTAGGATCCAAACGTTCACACGTGGCCGATCTTCAAGTCGTCTCTCTTGTGATTGCACTTCTCTTCCCTTCTATTTTATCCATGTTTCGCTTTATCTTTTGTCGTCTATCAGGTACCTGGCGACGTAGTCATGACCCTCAAGACGAAAAAGCACCCCATCTTTAACCGGAACGGCAACGACCTGCACATGACCATGAAAATCTCGCTGAAAGAAGCGCTCCTAGGCTTCACTTCGACAGTGACCCACTTGGACGAACACGAAGTAGAAGTCACCAGGACGTCGATTACCAAGCCCATGTCGACCAAGAAAATCAAGGGCGAAGGCATGCCGCTTCACGGAACGCCGTCGGAGTTCGGAGACTTGGTGGTGAAGTTTGAAGTGGTGATGCCGGATAAACTGACTGAAGAGCAGAAGGCCGCGTTGTTGGCGGTGTTCCCTGAATGATCACTGATATATTACGACGAAAAACATTGATATCTCATCAGCGCTTGTATGCGCGTGTGTGACGCGCGCCTTGTTGAGGAGCGGCAGTCCCTATTAATTGGCATTAGCTTTCATAATTCTGAGCAAATTACCAAAAAACGACATCAACAACAGCTAACAGCAGTAAAATGTGAAATGTCAATGGCAATTATGACAACAAAAAAATGGCTAATAACACGCCCCTAGTTGGTTTTTGGTGTGAAGCCTGCCGCCGTTTATAGGGAACTGATTAAAGTGCGCCATTCTCTGATACATCAGAAACCAGGTGGCTACTTTTAGTTAAGGGAATTAGTGATAAGTGGCTTTTCTCAAAACAAATCACCCACGAGGCCTCGAGGAGTCGAGGTGGAGGAGGGACAAAGGCACTTGGTTACCTCATGATTATAGAGACATTTCCACTGGGAATTTACGAATAACACACAACACACAACATTCAACACGTGGCTTATAAATAGCGTTAATGCTAGGTCTCAGTCCGAGCATTCGCTACGCACATCAATGTGATTTAACCTGAATGAGGCGCTGAATGGTGACCTCTCTCGTGTCCACAAATTTAAATTTGGAGAAGTAAGAAACACACCAGTTTTTAGAGTTCCGACTTCTTCGAAGTTTCACCTATAATCGACTTTTAGGCAGCGGGTTTTTCAGAATGTATTTGGTGTGGCGCCCTAGAGCCACCATGACCTGCCTGTCAGCGCGGGCAGCCGCAGTTTCCTCAGCGTCCAGAGCAGGCCGCCAAAGTTCCACGTCGGCGAAAGCCAGGCGCCCGCCGCTGCGCAAGCATTTGGACTCTACTGTGACCAGCGTTCCTTCCACCGTAGGCCGCAAGTACGTTTGGTTCATGTCTGTGCTGACGTGTCGCAAAGGCCCATGCTGACGGCAGTTAGAACAAGGGCGCAAAAAGGAAAGCATTCACGAGGGTCAACACGTTATTTGAGCAATCATATCGTAAGAGATGACGCCCTCGCGCACGCACCGTGGCGATCGCAGCCGATCCAACAACGTCTACTAGAGTTGCAATACACCTGGAGTTAAAGATCACGCTAGTTATTTTTGGATGGCAAAGCTAGTAATCGGAGTGCAAGTAACATCTCAGAGGTTTATGGGATAATCACTCGTACCCGCCGTGTAAAGTACCATGCGCGTTGAGATGTTGGCCGGCTACGCGAAATGTGAAGACAGCATGACCAACTGATATACTTTGAAGTTTTAAGTCTGCCAGAGCTGATGATTCGAACCCTGGCGGCGTCTGCCCATTTGGCTGCTCAAACCAGGATCTCTGCGTGTATCATCATTGCATCATGAATCATGAGATATTGGCTAGAACATAAACGTCAAAACAAACGATGTGTAATACTTCATACGCATACGCCACGACAATCTAGTGTAGTACCAGATCATTCAAAAGTTTCTCATCGAGCTTGCTGCTTCGGTCCATTAGTGCTCTTGCCCGCCGGAATACTAAACTGTTGACGACTGCGGGACTATCTATACGGTGCGGTTTGAAAGGTTTGACACGAGTTCTTCGGTTCTTCCATTCGACACGTATTCAAAATCCAAACCCTGTAAACTCGTGACTCCATCAAACTGGTGCTTTGACGCTTTGACCTTCCCCTTCTCTACGCTCTAAGTTCGCGTTATTGCACAACCGGCGACTTCCGGCGCACCTGAGGAAGCCTTCAACCCGGTCTAAAAATACTTACCTCGTCCGAAGAATTAAATCCTTGGCTCTGAGGTCATTGGTCGCAGCGGTGCATCATATTCCTGCTATAATATTGTGAAGACTCTCGCAAAAACTTGAATTTGAAATGAGCTCAAAGAAGCAGACTCCTCGAGGTGAGAGTCACCTTGAAAAATCGAGGACCTAGCAGCAATTGAGCGTGAATATTCCATGATTAATTGTATATGTAGCCATGCTGAGGACTCTGTTATTTACTGTGTCCCTCTCATCTGATTTCTTTCTGTGTTGTTTCGTTGAACTGTACGTACGTTTAGACTCTCCTTCTTCAGAAGAGAGCGAAGATTCGGACGATGACAACTTCGTGGGCGTGGGCGGCAAATGGGAATTTCTTGGCGAGCCCTCCAAAACGACTGCTAAGAGGAAGTTCTATAATGTAAGCTATTTAGCCAAGAGAAATACTGGAAATAGAAGTAGGGTAGTTTTTCACCAAGGCTCCTCAGATTGTTGCGAGTGTCTGCCACACTGTTCCTAACCCTGGGCTCTGCGGGCCTTCGTTGCCCATACATGCCTCCTTTTAGGCGCTCAAGGTCTTCAATGGTGATGTGGTGCACGTAGGCGACGACGTTCTGCTGAGCGCGGAAGAAGACAAGCCCCCGTACGTATCGCCTTGCGTTGACAGCCTTGTTACAATTGCTTATTACCCCCCCCCCCCCCCCAGTCACGCGCGCCTACGTGAAATTGAACATACCGATTCGCAGCTTAAGCTATCGAAAACAGACTTATTTTGTGTGCATCCTGGTTGCGTGTGGTCATTCAGGTATATTGCGCAAATCTACGCCATGTGGGAGGAAGGCAAGGGCGGGGGAAAGCCAAAAGACTTCTTCGTGCGGGCTTCGTGGTACTTTCGCCCGAAAGACGTGCCAAAACCAGTGCTGGCCACTGCACTTGGCCCCAAGGGTAAAGCATCCCCGAAAGAACTTTTCGCGTCCGCCATGACCGAAGAAAACGACGTACGGTCTGTCATTTCGCTGGCTCAAATCGGGTCTGTGCCCAAACAGGCATCAGAGATGGCCGACAATGAGTACGTGTGCCGCTTCGAGTACTTTCCTCTTGAGAAACGCCTCAAGCCTAGGAAGGCGTCAGCTCCTTCAACGCACCCATCAGCAGACTCGTCCACTGGAAGTCGTTCCACGCAAGTGGAGGTCTCGACCACTGCCGAGGCGGTGGCCCCAGCAGCAGCCACAAGCAGCAAGAGCGTTAAGAAAACAGCGGCGTCAGCTGGACCTGCTTCAGCCTCAAGCGCATCCGCATCCGCATCCGCAGGTGAAAAAGTAATTCCTCAGACCTCCGACCTTTCCTCCACCCAGAGCAGCAGCGGGAGCAAGGGCAAGGGCCGCAGCTTGCCTTCCCTAGAAACGCCGGTGTCGCCGGACCAAAGCTTGTTGGCTTCCGCTTCCGGCGAGGGCAGCGGCGACGACGGCAAAAGCAGTGGAGTAGCCGCTGGGGACACTGCTGGCCCCGTGCTCTTGTCGCCGAAGACAGGGCCCGCGAAGATTGAGCGCAGCCGCGTTGGTGACGCCTACCAGGCTACTGTGCCAGCCCTGGTTGACGAGAAGACTCGTAAAGGCTCTGCCCGCAACGAGCCTTCCGACAGCAGCGGCGAACAGCTGATGCAGTGCGTGTGGGAACCTTGCGATGATACAAATGATCCAGTGCACAGCGATGCCGCAATTCGATCGTTCTTGGCGCGGGCGCAAAGCATGCACGGTTTGCAACCCGGTGACATTGTGCGCATCTTGGAAGGAGAAACCGAGGACACAAGTCCTGGAAGTTCGCGCATAAGCGGCGTCGAAAGCGGCGGCAGCACTGATGGTGTCGACAGTAGCAATGGCAGTAGCAGCAGCAGTAGTAGCTCTGGTGGTGGTGGCGGCATGAGTCGGAACGGTAGCAGTGGGAGCATTAGCGACGGAGGCAAACCCTCAAGCAGTGCCACATCGAGCGAGTTGCGCTTGAAGCTACCCTCCACGCCTCTCACATTGCAATGGGGGGTTTACCTCGGGGATGCGGACGTAACGCCAAACAATGCCACTTCGCCACCACTAGTTCTCTCGCCCCCAGTAACCACGGCCACCGAAGATGGAGGTGCTAGTGAGGTGCCTGCTGAAGCGTCGGCTGGCGCAGCAGCTGGCACGGCTGAGCCCAGCGCTTCGGCTGCTGAAGGTGCTGCTGCCGACTCGGCTCCTCTCGCTGCTGACGCAGCGGTGGGCGCAGCGGATAGTGCGGCCCCAGTGGAGCGTGCTGTGCGCGTAGTGTATTTGAACCGAGCGACGTCATCGAAATCGCGCAGCATCGTGCCGTTGCGCAAGGTGCGAGGGCGCTTCAACGAAGCTGCTGCGCTCGAATGCTTGCGCACTGCGCTGATGGACCCGGAAGCGGGGCTTAAGCTCTGGGCTGCGCAGCTCACCCGTGAGGAACCCCCACTGCGCACCTGGACCGCGGAAGAGGTGCGCATTTTGAACTCGGCGGTGGGGCGCTTCGGCGACGACTTCCGAGACATCTGCGCTTTTCTGCCGGGGAAAGACCAGGCAGCTGTCGCCCACCTTTACTACACTTTTTGGGGCCCGGCACGCAGCGGTGATGCTGCAGTGCAGCTCTTTCGCTTGGCTGAGTCCCACAAGCCACAATCAGCGGCGAGTGGCACTGGAGGCGACAAGGCAGGGCAGAAGAGGCAGCTAACAGGGCAAGACGCTAAAGAAAGTGGCAGCGGTGTAGGTGACTTGAAGCGACCACGGCCTTCGGAGCCAACTACCAAGGGCAGGGGAGCCAAAGCAGGTGCTGCTGACAGCGTTGCGTCCACGAGTGCCGCTGGAGCCAGTGCCAACGGTAGCAGCGGTGGCAGGAGTGGTAAGAAACAGCGAGTGGTCGCAACGCAGCGCTCGTCCGAAGCTCCATGGCGCGGTGGAGCCAGCAGCAGCCGCCGCAGTGGGGGCAGCAAATCCGCAACCGCCGCGGCCGCTGAGACCAACACGGACTCTGAAGACGAGACTGACGACGAGGTGGGGCGTTTAGCCGCGTCCCAGCGCTTCCTGAAAGCAGCGCACGGGTCGATGCCGCCCGCGCAGTACGCGCAGCTCGTGGAGCTTCTCGTGCGCTTTGACTCGGCCAACATTTCCATGTCCAAGCTGCTTGCCGAAGTCACGAGGTTGATTCACCCTTACCCCAAGCTTGAGATGGGCTTCCACCCGTTCCTACCCCCAAGCTGGAACATGAATGGGCCAGCGGCACTTTAGACTTGCAGTGAAAAGCTTGGGTGGCACATTACGAGGAGGCGCAGCGGAGACCTGGCGAGGACGCTGTGCCAAGACAACCAAGTAGTTCAAGGGATTTGAAGAAAACAATTTCATGAAATTTCAATCATACTAGAGAGAAGAGTTCCAATTTACGCAGCCTGATTTATGGCGCAAGTGCTTAGGTAGTTCAGTACTCTGAAGCTCTGAAGCCGTTGTCCTAAAGTTAAATATGTCCATTGTAACCGACAACCGAATTAGGAACTTGGGCTGTATCTATATCTACGCAAGGAATTCTTCTTTAATCTCGTATTAGTTATTGGCCATTATCCCACTTATCATAACAAACCCCGGCCTTATGTGAACGGGCCTTAATCTCACAGCCCCATGAATTCGCCGAGACTTCGAAACGGTAGCTAGTTCTAGCCAGCTCCACTCCAAATCCAAATCTATACATCGAAATCACTGTCGACTTCGTCTTCCGAGTTCGGGTCATTGCTCCAGGGCCCTTCTTTGCCCTGCCGCCGGTCGTCCCGAGCCTTTTCTAGGTTTCGAGCTGCGCGGTTCCACTCCCGGTCGCTCAACCGGTAAGCCTGTTGAAGAAACAAACAGGAGCAGCAAGAATATTAAAACAAAGCGATGGCCTCTTCAGGAGCAATCCTAGTAAATGCCAAGCAAATAGGAACTTCGAGAGATCACATGGACAGTGCTGGTTGTTTACTCGTGACGTAAAACAACCTCGTTGACTCATATATTCTGAGCACTCTGCAAAGAGACTCAACTCAACCAAGCAACTCTTGAAGTTGCAGTTACTCACTTGATTGTTTGATTCAAAGTTCTTTCCACCCCACACTTCTCTGTCTCGTCTCCCCCTCTCTACGATTACGCGACAGTCCAACACGCGCCCTTACCTGCATGCGGGCAGCGTCGTAAGGCTGGGCACGGAGCTCCGCTGCACGCCGCTCTTTCATCAGGAGCGCGTTGTCTACTGTCCTGGCGAGTCGATTGATGTAGGTGAGCGGCGGCGCCTCTTCTTCTTCGACCTAGCGTGACCCCGCGAAATCCAGAAATGAACAAAAAAATAAGCACAAATTCAAGTACATGTCACAGGTCCCTGAGCAAGTATATGCACACCCAAACACCAGGAATCAACGATAGAACCGCAACTTCCAAGCCTCCCTCTCCTCCCCCCGAATCATCCACTTTTATTTCTTTTATTACCGTTTCCACTTCCTTTTCTTCTTCGGCAGCCACGGCAACAATGCCCTCTGGCCGTGGGTTCAGGAGCCGCGGCTTGAATTTCTTCACCGCGCCACTGGGAAATGCCATCGGCCGCTCCACGCCTTGGTTCCCGTGCAGCACTAGACTCAACGGATACGTCATGATTTTGCTGACCGCGGCGTTTAAAGCGTCAATGGCTTCGGTGGCGCTGATGGCGTTGTGCGACAAGTCAACTTCTTCCAAGCTGCAACTGTGATGAGCGGAAGAAACAATGACAGAATGTGATGACGCAAATCGAACCGTACGACAGTAGAGATGTTGGGCGCATCATTATTCCAACTCTTTTCTTTTCCCTCGGAAACAGTGTGGTAAAACGACAGCTTATCGGGGGCGTTAGAAGCCTTGCACAAAGTCGCCATTACAGAGTCATGGCATTGGAATGAGAACGCGTACAAGACTTACGGTAAAGCTGGAGTCGACTCTGCAGCTGCTCCCTTGGGTGTGGCAGCGGCACCGAGAGCAGCAGCGATAGCGCCAGACTTGTCATCAATCTGGCGAGAATAACGCGAAAAAAAAAGCGAAAGAGGAGAAAGGCTGAATAATCAGACAGAGTAATATCACGAAATCAAGCACAATTACATTAGACATAAGAAAATCAAGCAATGAAAAATGTGTTTTTGTCCCAACAATCAGCGCGCTTACTTTGTTCATGGCGAGGTTCAGGTGCGTTATGCCGCCGCGCACGCAAGCACCCACCAGTGCCGCAGCCCCATCATCTCCGAGCCCGTTGTTGGCCAAACTGAGCACGCGCAAGCCCGGCGGCGGTGGGAGCGAACGCTGAGATGCTGCACTCGTTGAATAGGAGCTCCGTCTGCTGCTGCTACTGGCGCTGCTACTGCTACTGCTGCTGCTGTTGCTGACGTTGCTACTAGACTTGAGGCTGCTCCTGATGGTGCTCCAGCCTAAGCCCCGCACAGGTTTGAAAGGTTCTCCTGGGAGAGGGCGAGGCCAGCGAAGAGCTAGGGTGGCGCGCTCGGTGGCTGTTTCATTCAACGCCTATTTACAGAGGGAAACGAATATAAAATAAGCGAAGGTGGGAACACGTGTAGGCTGACAGTATTTGCCTCCTCCCATAATTTCTCTGCTTCATTCAAGCGCTCCTTGGTATATAATTCACTTTCGTGAAGTATTCTTGTCGCCGGGTACCTTAGCAATGCTGGTTGCGCCCACATCACCGAGCGAATTGTAGTCGAGCACGAGGGTGTGCAAGCTCCGATTGACTTGCAAGGCACTCGCTATCAGGGGACCATCTTTGACTCCGTTGAGCTTACAGCGGCTTAAGTCCAAGCGTGTTAGGGCTGTATTTTTGGCCAAGCTTCTCAGCAGCGCAGCGTTGCCCATTTTGCCCCATTTGTTGAGGCCAAGCCGCAGTGACGACACGCTCGCCCAGCCGCCGTCGCCATCGCGACCCGCCAGCGCTCCCGCAATTTCTAACGCGCCGTTGTCGCCGATTTGGTTGTCGATCAAGTTGAGCGTGGTTAACGTACGGTTGATGCGAAGCGCTTCGACGAGACTCAGGACAAAGTCACCGATCAAGTTGTTGTGCAAGTCAAGCTTCGTGAGAGTTTTGTTCACTCGCAGCGCGCGCGCGAGACCCCGCGTACCGTCTTCTCCGCAGGTGTTGCCGCTCAAATTGAGGTCTAGAAGAATTGGATTGCGAGCTAAGATCTTGGTCAGCTTGATGATGTCAGCATCATTGAACCCAGCCAGCCCGCAGTCCAGGTCTGTGGCCCCCATGGAGGTCACATCCAAACGCCAGCATGCAGTCTTTAGACGCTCCTCATGGGAGAGGTTGTGCGTGTCCACGGGCATTGATTTTAGGGGCAGAAACGATGCCTGGTTAGCAGGTACTAGGTAATGTGGCTGCTGTTCAGCACCGATCAAGCATTAGTGAAATGTGCGCCCCAGGTAGTACCGAGGCATGCTACTTAATTTTCGCTAAGATTGCTGCCGATAGCGACATGGCAAACGAAGGTCGAATTGACTGACGCGCGCAGTTAAAAATTAGCTATTCTAGGACGATTAGAGCTCGTGCAGAAACGAATCTAGCGCTAGTAGGTGCAGCGTAGACCAGCTATGTGACCCTCCTTATTCGTTAGCTCGTGGGTTTGTTTTGAAGGCCGTCCTCAATCCTCAACGTCCCAACTAAAAAAATTGCACTAGCTAGTCTACATACAGATCTGTAGTATTGTTCTGCCAGTACTACAGGGGGACTTACTAGTAGACGACTTGTGGACTCGTGGAATCAAGTAAAAAGAAGTCGTCGGAAAAAGCAAGAAAGAAGTCCCCAAATCTTGAGCGTGGGGGCGTGGGGCGTGGGGCGTGGGGCACGCATTTCTCAAACTTGAATTGGTCTACATCTTCAAACGTGCGCAGAAAAAGCTGTACGTCAATCCCGCTTCGTTACATTTTGTTTCTGCTGTCTTATAGCATCATCGCCATTCATCTGTCGCCTTCTTATAAAAATGCAGATTTCAGTATCATTGGTTGGAGCGAAAGAGTTTAAGCTGTCAATGGCGACAGAAAATCCATTGATACCAGAAAACGCAGGCAGTGCACCTGCTGAATCTTCAACAAGTACCGATGACTCCAGCCAGGCAGCCTCGCCCGTTGGTGTGTCTTCAGGCCGTAAACAAGGACGAGGTGGCATGGTGTTCGACACCACCCCAGCGTCTGTTGCCGATGCAGCTGCCGCTTCACCCTCACCTCCTGACCTGAAGCCCTTATCTACTAGCATTGAGCCTTCAAATCCAGTTGAAGCCTTCATAGGGGAAATGGCCTTGGCTATTCAACAAGGGCCTTTCCACCGTTTTTTTCAACAAATAGGCAAATCTTCTAATGATGAGACGAAAACCGAGCCTTCGTCGCAGCGAGCAATAACTGATCCACCGCAGGCGTACATCTTTTCTGCAGGGGAAACCTTACCGCTTGGCGTGCGTGCTTCGGCACGCATGGATGCGCGCAAAACCAAACGGCACATTAAGCCGGGCGAACAGATTCTCGTAACGCGCGTCTTTTCAGCCAAAGGGGTGCGTGTCATTGCTGCTTGTATTATGCTATAATTCCTAACGTAATTCGAATACTTTCTGTGAATTGCTGTTGTACTTCTTTGAGAAACGAACTGTTTTTTTCTTTTTGTCGGGCAATTTTGCTGAAATGCACACTGCTACGAAGTAAGTCAATCTTAAGAAATTACTGTAACGGTTATTATAACCAGGTGCCCTTTGCCGAGCTAGCAGAGGGTGGCTTTGTGCCCATGGTGCACCCGCGCAGCGGAAAGCCTATCGTCACGAAAGCCGTTCAAGACGACAGTGGCGGTGGCGGCAGCAGCGGCACGACGGCTCTGGCAGCAGCTGTAGGAGCGGCGCCGGGCCAGGGCTCCCAGTTGCTTGCGTTAGCGGACGCCGACGACGCAGCAGCGACGCAACACGCGCACCAGCTGGTCGATCTGGCCGCCACTGCCGCCGCCGCCGCAGCGTCCTCGTCGTCGTCGTCTCAACCAGCGCAGCGCAGCACGCTGCCGCTCGAGAGCGTGAAAACCATCACGCGAGGCTGCTTGGCCCTGAACGGCGAGTGCACGTCCAGCAAGCGAAGCCGAGCCAGAGCCGCCGACCAGTTGGGTTTTATGGTGAAGGAGTCCGAGCTGCGGGTCAAGGAGCTAGACGCCCTCTTCAAGACCCAGCGCGCGACCTGGGCTGAGCTAGGACAGTCGCTCGGCGTTCCGCTCGTTAATAACACTAGCGGTGGTGGTGGTGGTGGCAGTGGGGATCCCAGTACGAGCAGCAGCAGCAGTTCCAATAGCGGTGTGCTTGGTGGTAACAGCAGCGCACTCACTTTACCTTCTTCTTCCTCCACCTCCTCAGCTTCTCACACGGCTGCCTCGGTGGTGAACCGGGTGCCCGAACAATTGCTCGCGCACGTTGGGGCGTGCGGCGAAAGTGCTGCCGGAGAGCTGAGGCAATCGCGAGCCTTCACATCGGCTCTGAAGTTGGCTCACGCGCGGGCGGAAGGCGCAGATGCTGCTGCTGCTACTGCTGCTAGCGCTGCTAGCGCTGCTGCTGATGATGATGACACCTTGGTCATGGCCGCGCTTGGTGGTAGGAAACATGATCAGAAGAACAGTCGTAGCAACCAGAGCCGTAGTGAATCAGTGAGGGCAGCCGCGGCCGCCACCGCAGCCGCTTCGTCAGCCGAGCGTGTGGCACAAGAGCTTGGGGAAGCGCGCGAGACGGTATGCGCACGCTCAAAGAAATGGAAGAGAATGGCACTTGCCCGAATTGAAATAGAATATTCGTCATTGTGTTGATGCCTTTGTTGTTCTTGTGCCCTTTTCTTTGTGCGATTGTGGTAGCATTCTAGGGATAGGGGCTGCCTTAACAGCGCGCATTGTAGCATATATTTTCTAGAATTCAAGCATCTCATTCTTCTTCGATTACTCGTTATTGCTTTAATCCCTTTTCCTCACTCAGGTCGAGGGATTGCTCAAAGATCCAGCCACCAAGCTGCCTCCCGGTGTGAAGTACGCGCTTCTCGGCCTGAACGCGTCCCTGCAAGAGTTGACCCAACTCGCTCAGCCACTCCCTGGTGCCTTGAACGACGCTGCGGCGGCGGTGTCGGCTAGTAGTACTAGTGGTGTAGGAAGAGGAGGTGGAGGAGTCGCAGCTGCTGCTGTAGGGACAACGACTTCAGACACAGCTGTTCCTACAGCCCCGCTGACCACTCCCTCTGCTGCTGCGCCGGCTGCTGCTGCTCCGGCTGCGGCAGAAGAATCTTTTAATAGTACGAAGAAAACCTCGGACGCTACCTCGCCTCGTTCGCTCTCCACTGGTGCAGCAACAGTGAAAGCAACAGCAGCTGACGTCTCAGTTGCTGCCACTGCTGGAGGAGCTGTTCCAGTTGATGCTGTTCAAAACGATGAAGTTGGAGCAAGCGCATCATCTGAATTAATTATTGAATCTTCTGCTCTTGTTGAAGGGGGAGGCACTGCAGGTGAAGTCGAAAGCATTAGCAGCAGTAAAGGCAGCAGCGATGCGGGTGCACAGAAGAAGAAAAAGAAAAGCAAAAAGCAGTCCAAAAAGTCTGCAAACGTGGAAGACTCAGCTCACGAGGCTAGCGTGGCTGCAGTGGCTGCCGTAGCCAGCGTTACGAAAGTGCAGTATAACAGTGATAGCGATGCTGAAGGCGGATTCGAGGACTTCTAGTCGACAAGCACCGCAGCTTTTTTGAACCTCTGCTCCCTTCTTGATACGGACCCTGATTACTAAAATTGGTTGTATCCGGTGTATCTCAAATAGGATTCATTTAGGTATGCTGCGCTGATAAAGATAAAGCAGATGTTAATTCGCCAGAGAACAACTCACTAGCTATAAAGCTATCTTGCACTTGCACTAAGTGCCATTGCCCATTGCCGATATAGCTGAAAGCCGAAATGCCCCATGGATTAATAGCAAGGCATATCCAAAGAGAAATTCGCCCTTGTATTACAATTACTTGTATTTCGTGCTCCAGCAGAGCTCCAGAGGTTCTGGATTTCGATTTTCTCTAAACTATTTTTCTTGTAGGTATTTCGCCTTTTATTTCTGACTTCGAACTCAGATCTCCGATGTCCATTATCACCTAAGCTCCTTATCAATCCCATGGATTGCTCTTGTCCCTAATTTGGTTCAACACGCAGTCAGTCTCAACGTCCCTGTCCCTGCGTCTTGCTTTCTCCTTCTCGTTATCTTCAACCTTTCGCCCAACACGGTGCGTTGCATGCTGCTCGGAACACCACACTCCCACCTCTGGTGCAAGTCGCTGCTTCCTGGCCACTGCCGCTGCTGCTGCAGGCTTTCCAAATGCCTCCTAACCGCTTACAATCGGCCGACGAGGACCCAATCGGCAACACTTTGGGCTTCGGCCGAGCTTTCACACCCGCGACAAACGCCGAGTTGGGGTAGGTGTTGAGCACGTCTTGAGCCGACTGGAAGTATTCCGAGGTTTCCGTGTTGTGGTAAATCCACTCCGGTTGGTCGTCAACAAACAAGGACGATTCTTCGGCCCAATGGTTGGCCCAATTGCTCGAGGTGTAAGGCTTGTGGACTTCTTTCGCTTTCCCCAAGAATGCCCCCACCCAGCTGAAGGTGCCGTAGGACTGAATCACGTAATTGGCAGATTTGATGCTCCAAATGTCTCCCAGTGGACCAGCGTAGCCGCGGTCGGAGTGTTGAAAGGGCACCTTCACCCCGAGGCGACCGACGAGTTGCTTGGCCACGTCACTGTTGTGGCCCTTGGGGTCGGACAAAAGCCACACGTTGTCCCACCCACCCACGCTTCCTTCTTTGGAGTTAGGGTGCTTGGCGGCTCTGTCCCTGAAAAGCTTCTCGTAAAACACCAGCGGCGGTGCAAACACGTGCTTGTCGCAGGTCCCGTCGGTGAAGAGCTTGTCGTCCACCAAGTCGCGGTGCCACGAGCACAAGTGGGTGTGCGTGAGCGCGTTCCAGCACGCCAGCGAAATCGCGGACCCCGCAGGGCACGACACGCGCTCTTTGGGGCTCCCGTGGTCGCAAGGTGCCCCTGTAGTTTTGTCGACCCGCCGGGTGTCTTCAAAGAAGCGCAAGTGCAGCACGGCGTCATTGGACCCGAGCCAGGGCTTGGGCTTCCAGATTTCCACCGGCGCTGCGGTGGCTTCCCACGCGGCGAGCTCCTCGGGCGACAGGTCGTCTGCGGTGGCCATGAAGTAGCGTGTAGCATCGCGCAGGCCCCGAAAGTATTCGTAGTTCTATGAAGTAAAGGTGGTGGTCATTTGAACAGGGCACGCGCAAAAAAACAAAAAGTCATCACAAAGCTTTGTGAGGCGTGCATGTGCGCGTAGGTATTGTTGCCAGGAAGGCGTGAACAGTACCCTCGATTGTAAGGTTGTAAATGTACAAAATTATATCGTTGTAAGTCTACTTAAAGTTCGACACATTCTCATTGCTTCTATTTTAGTGTTGAAACCTGGTGGAATTTCGCGTCGTTGGGTGGGCACGCCTGTTTGGCAACGCTCTTCGGCAACTGAGCCGACACGCTCGGCGCCGGCCCCTGTCCTTTGGGGCACGGGTACACCCGGGGCTCGCCGTTCCGGTGGTCGCCGCCGCACACCGACAACTTCCCAAAGCGCGGGCCCCACACCAGAGGGGGGTCCTTGGTCTGGCCCGGTTTGTTTTTGTTGCCTGCGTTGCCCATTTCCAGCAGCCCCGACCACGGCGGCGCAAACCCCCCTCCACTCGCGGCGCCCAGCCGCATGGCCATGTACTGAATGATCGCGTTTCCAGCCCGCCCGCGGTAGCCGTTGGCGGCAGACAACGCTTTCCTGTCACTGTACGTGCCGTCTCGCTCCGCTGTTAAATCGATGGGCCATGCACAAGTACTACTGCTGGAGCCAGAGCTGGCCTCGTCGAGTAGCATTCGTCCTGATATCGAAGAATTATCAAAGCCACGATACAATCGTGCAGACCTAGCGTGTGGAGATGTTGTATTTGTGCTGGCCGCACCCAAATCAGTGAATAGAATTAAGGCTACTCCGATGAAGGTCCATTTTAATGATGAATTATGAGGTGGGCAGCGGATTGGGGCAAACATCGTCACGAAGTCTTTTCGTTGAGTCGGGCCGCGATTTCGGCTATGAGGACAACCTTGTTCAACTGAAGAAAATGACCTAGTATGTGGTCAATTTTGAGCACGAATGCTTGGCCCGAGAGAGCAAGCTAAGGGTGTCTCGCGCGTTATAGGTTCATGCAGTGGCGTAATGACGTAATGACCGTAATGATCATCAGATGATCAGCATTCAGCATGACTGCATGACCACACGACCGCATGACCAGATGACCAGACGAGATGGAGATGCGCGAAAAGTGTTACTACTGCACGAATATAGTGATGCAATGAAAATGCATTGAAAGTCGTCTGCAGATCTGCAGACGTTTTGCTTTCTGGTTTTACTTTTTGTGCCTTCTTAGCTTTTAGCAGGCTTTCAGCAAGAGGCGCAGAGCATTCATTTAAGCGTCAATTACCACCCAGGCGTTGTATCAGATATCATCGTTTTCGAATGCCTCGCATTTTTCTAGCTTTGTTCACTTTAATAGGGTGCGCTAGTGCTTTCGTGGCGCCTTTTCGAGGCCAGCATGCGATTTTACGGCGCCTGCCCAAAAGCGCTAGCACTTCCAGCGACGACGATTCGGATGTTAGTGGATTGATCCGCAGGCCTCCTTCTGTCATCAATGGGGAAATCATTACGGGAGATAGCAGCGACGAAGAACAGTCTACGCGAGTGTTCGAAAAGCTGGTCGATTATCCATGCAACTTTCAGGTGAAAGTGATTGGGTTGAAGCAAGGCCACTTTACGACCGACATCATTGACATTGTCGCTCGCGTCTGCGGCGTAGCAAGCGATCAGATTAAGTTTACGCTGAGGCCCAGTAGAAGTGAAAAGTACTTGTCCATCTCGGTCGAATGTCCTGTGCAGAACGCAGACATGCTCTACGAGGTGTATGGCGAGCTAGACAAGGACCCGCGCGTAAAGTTCAAGTTCTGAGAACGCACAGAAGTGTTGCGAGAAGCTAATGTGTAAAATGGCAGACATGCGAACGAACTTACTGTTTTACTACTGTAGAGTCACAAACATTGCATATTGTTATTGAATTGATATGGGTACATGACTTATAAGATTGAAGGGCGCAATTTGATGTTACAAATTGCTGCTTGCTGCTTTGTGGCCGTGGCTTGATAGAAATTTAAAAATCAGAATTGATCCAAAACAGATGCTGTATAGCCGGAGGCTATAGGCATATATGTCTTCGCCCTTTGTTGACCTGGAGTGGGCATCCGCATCCAGGTAGCCAGGTATCCGCTATTATCCGCCATCGCTAGGCCGCTAGGCCGCTAGACTTGTGACTTGGCTAGATGCCAGATTCTGAGACTCACTGGGAGGCTGGCGCTAGACGATCATGATCACTAGGTGCTAGATGCGGCCATGCGGTGCGCCATCGCTATCCGCTATCCAGGGATTCACCTTAAAGATCTAAGCTGCTAAGCTTTACGCTCTAAGCTACTACAAAGCCATAGCTGTACTGTAGGCTGTAAGGTAAGCAGGGCGGCTCATGAAGCATTAGCAACCATACCGACCCCACCTGCCCACCTGCGGGCCATGATCATAAAAGTTTGTTTCCTTTGATATGGCGATTTATCAAGTGACTCTTATTCTGTAAATGAAATGCCCATTCGCTTCTGAAGGCAAGTCATTGGAAATACTTTGAAACTTTTTGTTTGGGCAAATTCTTCGACACCGGGGTTGCTGGCTCCTCCGTGGGCTTCGCCGCTTTGGCAAGCACTTTGCGCATGCCTGTCGTGACCCCAACTTGAGCCAATTCAGCCTCGTCCATCCAACGAGCAGATCGCAAAACGCTTACAGCGTCACTGCTTTCAAGCGTGCTCAGCTTGCTGCCACTACTGCAACTGCTGCCGGCGGCGCTGCTCTTATCATCTTTTGCTGGATCGGACGGCAACACAATCTCTGCCGGCAAGATGTGCATGGTGTGCCGCTGGTGGGAAAAGAGGTGCACTTCGGTTCGCAGCAGTTGCGCCGCTTCAGCCGCTGCTTTCACTTTTGCAGGAATGTGGGGGTCATGGGCCGCGAGAGCAAGCAAATTCATTGGGAGGACGCTATTGGTGCTCTCCTTGCTAGTCTCATTGCCGTTGCCGTTGCAACTCCCGTTGCTATTGCTGCTGCTAAATTCGCTGCTGGACTTCAGGTCGTCCATGAGCACCGAAGCTAAAGCCTTTGCTGCGCCTGCAAGCTTTTCAGCATTAGGCAAAAGGTTGGTGCTACCCGTGGCATTGCTGGTTTTGCTATTGCTACCTGTGCTGCGCTTGGCACTCTTGCTCTTGCTGATTTTGCTGCTAGGACTGCTACCACCATCCATTGGCCCTTCATTTTCTTCTTCGTCACTTGCGCCTGCTTTTATCACCTCGTCAGTGACTATGGCTGCTGCCGGGAATTCCCACTGCCCTGCGAGAAGGCCGCTGTCTGGCCGCTGCACCATCAGGTATTGCTTTCGCCCTTCGATGCCACTGTCGCTGTCTTTGCTCTGGCTATCACTAGTAGCAGCAGCAGGTGAACTGGCGTTGTCAGCAGGTGCAGTTGTTGCCGCCGAGCGCGAGAGAACCAGGACGAGGAACGTGTGTTCAGCGGGGGCCTTTTTGATTGGTTTAGCGGGGTACAGGGACACGTCAGCCAATAAGCCGCGCTGCTGGAGCCCGCGAGCACGGCATAAAGCAGCCACTGGGCACGCTTCACACCTAATAAGTGAATGAGCGAATGAGCGAATGAAATCGACCGGGCATAAAGGCCCTCACTGGTATGATTCCGAGGATTAGGACTCAAGGAAAGGAAATTGAAAAAAAAAGCATCAAGTTTATTTTCTCGATGATTGCGGAATCACCTCGGAGCGCGAGGAGTGCACACGGTAGCGCCTAACTCCATGAGGGCTTGGTTGTAGTCGCCTGGCCTGTCCTGGTCCAGCAAACCTCCCGCCAGCGCCCAAGCAGGCTTCAACAAGGCATTGGGGTCCCGCACCGGCGCATGCACCTCTCGAGGTTCATCCCTTTCTTCTAAGACTCCACCTCCTTCTTCTTTGACTGGTTCGTCTTCTTGATTGACTTTCGCCCGCGCCAGCGTCTGTGCTTCAATTTCAGCAGGAGAAGCAGCAGCAGCAGCAGCGGCAGCAGAAGCAGCGGCAGCAGCAGCAGCAGCATGTGAGAGTTGTCCGTTGGATGTGTGGTCCATGGCGTGCAACCTGGCGAAGACTCGCACGACGTTGCCGTCCACCTAAACAATGGGGTGATGATGACGTCATCGAGATCGATAAGAGGGAAAAAGAAGAAGGAGAATGAAAAGGTGAGAGGGGTCAGTAGTAAGCACGCACACGCATATATAATGGTGCTTAGTTTTCCAAAAGTGATGGTTGTACTATGTACCAAGGGTGTGGCTTCTTGAAACGCAATCGAAGCAATCGCGCCTGCTGTGTAAGGCCCTACGCCTGGAATCAGCCGCTGTAAGGCTTCCGCTGTTCAAAATAGCCACAGAGTAACGATCAAAATGCAAAATACAAGTGAAAACGAGTCACATAGCGAAACACTGAAATATTCTCATGAAGAAGCTCAAGAGCATTAGTCAGTGCGCTACATGGCAGCAGCATAAGCACACAAGCATGCCAAGTCCTTTTCTCAGGTGTCACCTTCATGCCAACTCTTTCACTTAAATTTGAACCAAATCACATAAGTAAACGCGAGTGCGCACACTTGAACTCACCCGTGTTAGGAAGCTCCCCATTCAATTCTTCCACACACTTGATAGCACCAGCGTGCAAGCTCCGCGCCCGCCGGTAATAGCCCAAGCCTGCCCACGCCGCGTTCACCTGGAGGGTTAAGGAAGGAAGATGTGGAAACTGTGAGTGCAAAGGCACGAGGGAACACGCGTTAACACACTCAACGAATAAACACTGATATGGAAAGGGTTTGGATATGGTAAAGTTCACGATCCAATCCGTTCTTAGATATTTCATGGCAGGATTGGTAGTAATTAATGCGAATGCACCCTAAGATAGTGAAGGCGAACCCTATTTTTTCAGTTTTTACTACACCAATTGCTGTCTGTTACCTTCTCGGGTGTGGCAGCAGCTAGAGCAGCGACAGTAGGGAACTGCTTCATCCATTTCGTCCAGTAATCCACCACGGTTTCGATGCGCGTCTGCTGGGACATGACTTCGCACACCCACGTGCCGTATGCGCTCACTGCGGGTGCTTCTGGTGCTGCGATCGTGGAGTCTATTGCTAAAATTGAGGATGAGGTTGGTGGAGATGGAGGCGTGCTTAAAGTTGCTGAAGACGAGAGCGTTCTTCCACCAGCTGTGTCCTCAGATGCTGCGACGTCCGCTGATGCAGGATTGGAAGTCACAGCTTTAGTTGCCGGTTTGGCTGAGAAGAAGCTTAAGAGGCTACTCTGGTTGGCTTGGTTGCTTGCCTGAGATGAGGTTGCCTTCGTGCCTGCAGCAGTTTTCTTGCCTGAGTTCAACGATAAGTCGTCTGAGCAGCCGACGCCTCGACCACCAGTACTAGCTGCAGCAGTAGCCTGGGTGCGATACTCCAGGCTAGAAACATACGGAGGTGGGTCGCCTCGCCACGGCAAACGACGACGGTGCTCGTCATACCAATCCAGAAGAGCCTGACGAAATGCAACCTGGTCAGCCGGTGGAAGCACGCAGTCCTCAATATCGACAGTACTACTTTTTGGGTCTTCTTGGGAGGAAGTTGCTTTTGTCTTGGGTTTTACTTTCCCATTACTTTTTGCGGTTGGCTGCGCCGCAGCAGCCTTATGCCGCTTGCTAGTTTGGATGTCTTTTGCGCCTATGCCCTCTGCAGCAGCAATAACCCCACGCTTAGCTGGAGTTGACATCGCTCGCCGGAGCACGAAAGGTTGGGCCTTGAAGAGTCATGGAAAGAGTGTGGAGGTACAGCAAGATTTGCTAGCGGTATGATATGGTTTTGACCAGAGCTAGCTGTGGACATGGGCCATAGGAGATACGCAAGCAAATATAGCAAATGCAAACGAAGACACGAATCACTGTGAAGCATGCAATTGTTAGGCACTTACTGTTGAAATCAGCGCAGCAAAAATGGAGAAGTGCCGTCGGCGCGTTGTACTGGGAGCTAGCTTTGATTCAGTATTGAAGAAGTGGCTAGGTATCATGTACTGTGTCGCTTAATGTATCAATGAGTCCTAAAGAATATGATTATACCATCACAACAATACCATGAGTAATAACCATAGCCTCGAACGCCACGCAATAAAAATATCTCGTCATTTTGTCATCGTCTCAAATCTCCAATTCAAACTAATCGAACAAGAATAAGCGAATCAGCACATCCGCTCTAATGTGATAGTTTTGACGTTCTGACGTTCGGACAGTTCGGACGTTTGGATGTTCGGACCACTCTTGTTCGGACGTGGAGTCGTTGAGTCGTTGGTTTTCGTTTGGCGTTTGACCCCTCTCAGACAAAGGATACCCCGACAGCCTGGCTGACCGGCTATGAGAAACCTGAGCGATGAGCACATAACTTGGCGTATTCATTAGTACTGTATTGATGAAAACACTTCTTTGAGTATTGCCCCGATGACTTTCAACAGCGAGAACTTAAGGCAGGCCCAGCATGAGCTTGGGTTGTAGCGAGTAGTGTACGTCATCGGAATTCAGCGCCTCTAGCTTCTAGCTAGAAGTGCCAATAGACGACTTTCGCCTCAATTGTTCCCTCAAAGAGCGTATTGAACTTTTAATAATAGCTTTGTTGGAGTAAGACACTGAGGTTTCGATTTGAAATTCTAAAAGCTTGTAGTGAATATTATCTCACGCAACCACAGACAGACTGATACGAGGTTCGGCTCAAGAAAGTTTACAGTAACATGCAAGACTCAACCTTAACATACTTATTGCATCAGCCGGAGATGAATATATCACGATGTCAGGCGACAGCTGTGCAAGCATGTGCTTTATGTGGCAAAGAAGGCCAGTGGACTAGGCGCTGCGGCAATTGCCTGCAAGAATACTACTGCAGCGGTGGGTGCCAAAGGCGGCACTGGCGGAAAGACCACCGCAATTTTTGCCAATTCATCAAATTGCAAGTGTCCAGCGGAAATGGAATTGACGACGTTTCCGACGACGACGAAGAGGGTGACGCACCGCCGTCTTTGCCGCCGGACACACCGGCGCCTCGGTTATCAACTACTCACCTGCCCAATATAGTATCTCCGGTGCGTACCACCAATTGGACACCGTCGGGGCACGCAGTAGCAGCATCTAGGTCACGTGGTAGCGAACACACGGCGATGCATGCACGGCCCAATGGAAATTTCAAGCAGACACCACAAAGAGCGAATGAAGTGTCAATTTCGAGGTCATCTTCGAAAGCGCACGATCGAAGAACTCGCAACGCGCACACCTTTACTGATGAACCACCCAAGAAAGACAACCTTAATTTGCCGTTATTGATGCGCTCCCATGGGCTGCCGTCAGTAACATGGGAGAAGCCGCCGAAACCTCTACGTTCTACCCGCCAAATGCCACCGCTCTTTGCATTGCAGCACGCGGGCACTAGCCGAAGAATACACAATTCTATGGTGTCGCAAGGTTTCCGCGACTCGGTTGGTCGATCTGGAGTTGTGCGTGACTCATCTTTTCCTGACTTTTACTGAGAACATCTTCAAGAAGGCTCTTAGGAATATCTTACAATTATTTCATTTATCACCTGTTGACCTAAATCGTGTTTCTAGTTGGGACCTTTGGCTGGTCGATACCCTGATACCCGAGCTACAGATACGAACCACCCAATTGAGAACTAGATTAAGCAACTGATGTACTCTTAATAGTTCTATCGCGAAACGCAACCTAATTGCAGATGCGGCAGGTATAGAGGGCAGTGGTAGCTCACAATAGTGTTTCTTGTACATATAACAAATATTGGCCCAATTAAGCATATGTTCACCTTTGTGATTCACTTGGATGTATAGGAAATGAGCGCAATTTTCGGTCCTCGTTCCCAACGCCCAATGCCTAAAGTTCTAAGCCCACTACCAACCAGATCACTAAGGATGAGTCAAATTTTCAATTATCGATAAATGATACGGACATATGAGCGTACCTACGGGGTACCCGTAGCTACCCATACCTACGGTATATACCGTAATTCATTTTGTCGAACATACGGGGTATATTCGTAGTTGCCCATGCCACGTATGTCGATATCCGTGCACTCTGAGGCACTTTGCCGCCCATTTCACGAGTCGAATGCTCAAAACAATTGCGTAACTTCCAACTGAAGTCTTCGAAAGTGTGTGCAGTAGCTTCAGTGAAGCTGAGAAAGGTTAGAACTTCTTGATCCAATGCTCGAAGGACCTTCGTAGCTTCAACCTTTGCTTGGACGCGTCACCATACAAAATAATGCGCTCTGCATCCAGTGAGGCTAGCTGAGATATTGTAATAGATTATGAACTCAAATGCGGAAGCATTGGAAGCATGCTTATATGTGTCGGTGCTGCTGCGAAATGTTGGAACTGTCTAGTCCAGAACATGTGGTATGCTTTCACCGTTACCATGTGCTGCTCATATGCCTAAAAAGCATTCCCTTGGGCTTAAATAATGTTTCAGAGCACCTTAGAGGTCTTAAAACTATGCATGGCTGCCTAGAAGCTGTGGAGAGCGTCTTGAGTGGATGGAGAACTACGCAAAAAAAACAACTATCTTTTGTACTTGGAACTACAGGTACGGGTACGGTATCTACGGTAGATACTGTATATTCCGTAGTTGGATTTCCAAATACTACGGATGCGCCCAGCCCTATATATAACACATATCCTAAAGAAGAAGCAAGCAAATAGAGCAAATGTAGCAGCTCATTTCATTTCCAATGGCCTCTCTGAACTCGACTTGGGATCAAGTCGTTTGGATCGTCGTCATCAAAGTCGTCATCGCTCCAAAGATCAGCTGAGCTCACGACACCATATCGTTTAGCCACACGACTGGTGTCTCTTTCTGCCGCGGCAGCAGCGTGCACATTGTCTAAAGCATCATTAATTGCGCTATTGCCGACACCTTTACCACCCTTACTGCTACCGCTGCTGCTTCCTCTTCTGCTGTTGTTGCCAGAGGCGGTGGACGCTGCGGCTGCTTCAGGAGCTGGCGTATGTACCACTGGCATTGTAGGGGCAGCATTAATAGGCCTCCTGTCTTCATCGATATCCTGATAGCTATGGGTTTTTACGAGGTTCATACTAGCATCAGCATCCAGTTCATTCTTAGCTTCTGGAGTGGCCTCCACGTGAGAAGTCGCAGGCTCTGAAGTCGCCGACATCAACAACGGTAAAGAAGGTGTCAACGATAATGCCTCCCCGCCAACCTGCTCTTCATGCTCGACGCTCCAACTATCGCTTGATCTTGCTTGCTGCTGCTGCGTCTGCTCTTGTTCTGCTTCCAGCAGAGGCAACTTCTTGGCTTGGGCCGCGATGGTAAATATCGCCCTTCGCAGGCCTTGCTTCAGAATGTAAGGCACCACAGCAAAGGCAGCGACGTCGCTGGCTACTCTCGCGCGTGATGCCACGTTCAGCAAGGCTCGCTCGGGAATCTAGACACAATTACAGCGAAGCATGAACAAAGATGTGAATGTAAGTAAAAACTCCCACGAAGGGAGCAGCCTAGTAGGTAAAGACCATGAACTTTGTTGGTGCGCATACAATGCATTTATAGTCTTTAGGTGAATTTAGCTACCATGATATCGTTAAGAGTTTTTATTTTTTGTACAGCCATCTCTTTTTCTTTCGAACGTCCAGTATCGCAAGCTTATCTATCGAATATAATTCCACACCTCAAATTCGTGGCCGCCTTCGAAGCACACCACCGAGCGGCCGTAGAGCCTTTGCTTCAACTTCACCAGGGCGCATTGCCTCAGCGCTTCTTGTTGGCGGCGGCCAGCCATGTGGACGCCTTCGTCCGTGGCCGTCAAGCTCGCGATGAGTGCCGCTGCTTCGAGGTGCCCGCTCATGGCTGCTATCTGATTGTGCGGTGGGAGGAGAGGAGGAGAAAAAGGAGGTAAGGAGAAATTGAAGGACTATTCAAATCGCAGAAGACGTTTGGGTGTTTTGGAAGGCACCTTTTCTCTCTACTCACCATGCAAGTCCTATTATTGCCCTCCCATGCTATCATACACCACTTTTTCAAGAAAAAAAAAATCACCTCTGACGAGGTTCGGCCTTGCGTGTCCTTGGCGCTAAAGTCGGCGAGCGCTTTCGGGCTCCCCAGTAGACGCAAGCAAGCCATGGATCCGTTGCGCGCAGCGACATGGGCGGCGGTGTCCCCTACTCGATTCCGTACATTAACCTGGCGAGAGTTTGACGAAGATTATCAAAGAAGGTGTCAAGTAATGGGTTCACGCGTCTGTCAGGTCGCCTCTTATGTGACAGGTCGACTACGATCCCAGTCAAAAAAACACACGAGCACCCGCTTACGCCCACACAGTCGTATTCTGAAGTAAGATTACTATGAGAAAAGAATATCGAACAAGCGCAAGAATGAGCCGAACGAAGATGATAGCTAGCTTTGCTGCTTGGGTGCTTACCGCACAGCCGGCATCAACGAGGACGGCAAGAGTGGAGGGCTGGTTTGCTTCCACTGCCATGTGCACGGGCGTCGACCCACCGGGCCCGTTTAGGGACTAAAACACGACAAGGCGCAAGGGTACGAGTGAACTATGAGCGTGTACACGATGCCAATTGACTGTACGCGTATGCTTTGCGATGGGCTCTGAAAGGCTCCGATTAACGAGTTAAAACGCTGAAATAATGAATTGGAGAAATTCAACCATGGTCTCACGATGGCCAAAGAAGGAAGTAAAGATAGAGCTGTTCACTTGACAAATACTAAGCTTCAAAGTACTAGAAAGCGAGCGTTCTCCGCCTACCTCGTCCGTTGCGCTAACGCCTAGGGCGGCCAAATCCCTGAGTGCCACAGCGAGTGCCAATGCTGACCCATCCATAGCACTGGTGCACACTTGGTCTCGCATGGCTGATAACTTAGCGGCTGATGAAGCAACGCGCCCGTGAATTGGCTGATATAGAAGCTGAGCCACGCATGGCACGGCAGGCGCTGGCAACTCAAGCGGCATCTTCGGTTACAACGCGAATTGTGTCTTACTAAAACAGGTTATTGGCTTGAGTAATGAGTCCTAGCTTCTAGACTATAAACTTTTGAAAATGATTCTTCTATCCGCGCTAGTTCACCGCCATTGTTTTTGGTTGCTTCTTCATCACAACTAGGCATCTTTTCGTAACTCCGTCATTCTCATCTTTCGGTTCTCATCTTTTGGAGCAACAACTACACAACTACATACAGTAGCAACAACAAGCAACAAGCAGCATCAACGAACGCTCGTACATTATACTGTATTAGAGATTTTAAAAAGTGAGAAGACAGACGACTACTACTGGGAGACTACTGCTGGGAGACGGACTGCGAGACTGACTTACTTGTAGCTGCTGCGACGTTGCGACGCTGCTAAGCTAAAAACACGAGATTAGCTCGAGACTTGAGGGCTTTGCAAATTGTGATGTACTGCAGATAGTTCTGTCTTGCAGTACGACGTGAATCAGTGCATAACTATGGGTTGCTAGCTAGAGCTTCATGTTATGTACATCTGTTCGTAAGTAGTAGTATATCATTTAGTACATCGTTTCAATCAGCATACTTGAGCTCGTCTTAGAAAGGTTTAGCGCATGCGTCTAGCAGTGACGGCCGTTCGTCGGTTAGGCATAGTTCCGCACTGGGGAGATCACTCATCACAGCTCGCTCGTGGCTTTGGAGGAATTGCTGCTATCCGTGGTGGCAAAGCTGGGAGCAAAAAGGGTCGCGGTGGCAAGGGTAGCGGTGGTAAAGGTGGTAGTATGGGTGGAAAAGGTAGCCGAATAAGTCGCGCCGAGCGTGTCATCCACCCGCCTGGGCCGGGACCTGCACCTTACAAGCCTCCTGAAGGGCCCCTCGCGCGGCCCACGGGCAGCCCGTGGGTGTGGGCGTCTACTAACATGGGAGTCACCGAAGAACCCCCCGTAGTTGGTGCACCGCTCCGAGTGGCTGACGAGTTCTTCGTAAAGAATTCGGCGAAGGCGCGATTCGTCCCACCGGTCGAATTCGAATACGAGGTTAGCATGAAGATGAATAAATGCCCGCTCACAAATATATATCCCTTCTCAAAATGTTGCCTATTCTTGGAGTCCAATGGTTGAATTGCAATTTCTTGTTTCTAAATTGTGAATATGTCTGATGTATGCGTGCTTTGATGACTTCCCACCACCACCAGTTGCCATCCCACAACGTGCCTGAAATCGCGTTCGCGGGGCGCTCCAACGTGGGGAAGAGCTCATTGCTCGCAGCATTGCTTGCGCGGCCCGCAGGTTTAGTGCGGATCAGCAAGACCCCGGGCTGCACGTCGAGTGTGAACTACTTTGCGCTGGGTCCCAATTTGGGCACACCCGGCAAGGAGTCTCAGGCCGCGCTTCCGTTTGGGGGAGCGATGGATCAGGCCACCGACCTGTACCTGGTGGACTTACCGGGTTACGGTTTCGCGAAGCGGTCGTCGGACGAGCAAAACCAGTTTTCGCGCTTGTTGACGCACTACCTAGGCCTGCGGGGCATGCTGGTGCTGCGGCGAGTGCTGGTTTTGGTGGACTCGCGGCACGGCCCCACTCCCGACGACTGGCGGCTCATGGAGCAGCTCTCGGTGAACAACGTGAGCTTTCAAATCGTGCTCACCAAAGCAGACGCCGTGGGCAGCGTCGGCAGCGTCAGCGGCGGCAAAGACGAAATTTACGCGCGAGTTTGCCAATTGTTTGACGAGTTGCGGCAATGGAAAAAGATTCGCCCTACGCACATGCCCTTGGTGCACGCGGTCTCGTCCAAGACCGGCGACGGCATTCCCGAGCTCCGGCTCGCCATCGCTCAAGCCGCTGGTATCAAGTCCACTAATGTATAGGAAGCCTTTCGCTCCCATGTAACACATTTTAGATACCTTGAATACTAATTGAGGCGCAAAGGCATAGTAGTGGCGTACTTCATAGTCCAATTGTAATCCCTTTGAAGTCGGGCGTGATAGTGATAAAACAGTTACGTACGAGCGCCATCGGTATAGAATATAGAACGGCGCATACTTCATACTTCTTAACTCACAAATGCGCGTGTAACGTAAAAAGCATAAAAGCCAGAAGTTATCTAGTAGGAACATAACAAAGAGCGGGCTGCTTGAATTCAAGCACGGGAATTCTATGTAGAACATTTTCTACATAGAGGACCAATTTCAACTCCTACGCTTTGAGAATCTGGCGCCTGCGCGCCGATTTCGATCAATATGCATTTATCGTTTGTCATAAGTAAGAGGGGGAAAATTGGCGCCTACAAGCGAAGTGCTCCACTGGAAATGCGTGCCGAAAGGTCCTCCGTCAAAGGCACATAGGACTTGGCTTTCGCATCGCGCACAAACACGAGGTCAGTTGCCTTGCCAAGTGCTGCCGCTGCCGTCGCTGTTGTTGGTGGTTGTGTGAAGTCAAATCCTTCCTTGCGAAGCTTGTCTTTCTGGTGCTTGTGCGTGGCCGTCACCGCCAATCCCTCCGGCCCGCGCACCAGGCGCACGAAAACCGGCTGCGCAAACGCTGGCAGTTCCCCCTGCAGTCCCGCATACAGCTTCGCGCCGTCCAATCCAGCTTCCTCGTCGTCTTTCTCCACGCCGCCACCGCCACTGCCGCTTTTGCCGCTCTTGCCGCTACCGTTGCTGCTGCTGCTGCTGTCGTCGTCGCTTGGTCGTTTGATGGCCAGGGCCGCCATGCCGGCGCGGCCGTCGCAATGAGGCACTTCTACCCCATACACCACCACGTCCACCGCGACTGCGTCCTTCTCATTGTTGCCACCGCCGCCGCTGCTTTTGCTGCTGCGGCTGGTTTGTTGGCCCAAAGTGCGCGCGAGCACTCCTTCCACTTCCGAGGTGCTCACGTTTTCGCCTTTCCAGCGGAACGTGTCCCCTGCGCGGTCCACCCAATAAAAGAAGCCCCAGGCGTCTTGCTTCATCAAGTCCCCGCTCAAGAACCACGCGTCCCCGTGGGTGAACACGTGGCGGCCCACTTTCGCTTCCGTGGCTTGGCGGTCCGTGTACCCGTCGAAGCGGCGGCTCGGGTCGGCGCTGTTGATCAACCCCAGCACTTGCCCCACTTCTCCGGGTGCGCACTCGGCGCCGAAGCCCGTGTGCGGGTCGCGCCACAGGCTGCCTGTCAAAGGGTCTACTTTCGCCAAACGCACGGGGTACAGCACCTTGGCAAACCACGGCACGATCCCGACGGCGCCCATGGCGGCGGGCGACGCGCAATTGTTGAACAAGTTGGTGTTGCCCTCGGTGGCCGCGTAAAACTCGACGATTTTGCCAATCCCGTAGCGCTTTTGGAAGGTCGGCCACACTTCAGGCCTCAGGCCGTTGCCCAAAGCTACCCGGAGCCGCTGGTGCCCATCAAGGGGGGAGGGGGGCGCGTTGGCCAAGTAACGCCCCAATTCCCCAATGTACTGCATGGCGGTGCAGTGGTGCAAGACCAGGTCTGTACTGAACTGCGACGCGCTGAACTTGGCCCGGTGCACCAGGCAGCAGCCCGCCTGCAAGCAAGCCGAGACCCCCATAACCCCACCACTGGCGTGGTACAGCGGCAGCGGGCAGTACAGGGCGTCCTTGGGCTGGAGGGCCCCCAGAGTGCGGAGCACGCAGCCCGCGGACCAAAAGCGCAAGTGGTTGATGGTGGCGGCCTTGGGCAACCCCGTGGTGCCCGAGGTGTAAATGTAAAACAAGCTCGCGTCCCAGCCCAGACCTCGGCGCCACGCCCGGTCGACCCGCGCCGGCGACGTGCGCTGCAGGAGCTGCGCGGCGCCGTTGCTGGAAGTGGCCAGGCCGTTGTCATTGCCAGGACATTCCGACAAGCCAATGGTAGCGCCACTGTCCGCCAACTCCACAATGAGCACGTCGTCGTCGTCGGTAGCTGAACCGTCTCCTTGGTCGCTATTCGACAATGCAGTACGTACGTCGGAGCGCAACGCGGCAGCAGCCAAACTTGCAGACGCTATGAGCACTCGAGGCCCGCTGGAAACCTCAGAATTGCCACCACCACCACCACCACCACCACCAGGGCTACTGGGACCGGTGCTCTTTGAATCTTTGGTCGTTTTGCTCGGGAGCGCGGTGAGAATCGCGTGGGTGAGGGGAGCGCCGCGAAGGTGCGTGTTGAGGAGCGCGGCGCAACAGCCTGCTTTTGCAGCCCCGAGCCACAGCGCCAGGTAGTCAGGTCCCCCATCCACAAGCAAGGCTACCGTGGCGCCCTGGGGCACGTGCAGGGTGTCGCGCAGCCAGCGCGCTACGCGGTTGGCGCGCGCATCGATTTCCGCGAAAGTGGCCACTTCGTCAGTGCCTGCCATAACCATAAACGGGCGGTTTGGCCATTCCTTGACAGCAGAATCAAGCAAGTCGGCTACTCCCCAGCCGTCATCGTTGCCTCCAACGCGATCGGACCGGTCAACCACATTGCGACTGCTTTTACTCCCACCGAGCCGGCGTACGTTACGCGTTTGAATCTTGATACGAGCCAATAGCAGAATCAATTCGAGCGATGAGTCTAGGAACGCTATTGAGAATCGGAACAGGGACGCAAAAGCAGTGAAGACCAGCGTCAAGGCAGCTGCCAAGCTGGCAGCGCGGCTCAGGGGCTCGGTGCCAAATATTGCTAGCCATCCAAATCTACCCACGCCACAGACGATAGTCGCAACCGCGACCACTACTACTACAATTACGAGCCTCAGGAAAGCCAGCATACTGAGGCTATTGCTCAACCAAATCTAAAGGATTTGTTATGACATTTGGGCTATTTACAGCTCACAGCTTGTGCATTGGTGCAGAACTCACGACTCACGACACGGGTCACACATCAAAGCAGTTCCATCAACACAGGTCCGAAAGTCCGAAACCGAATCATCTCTGCGTTGCTAATTTGCTAAGTACAAAAGTACGGGTCAGGATAATTTGCCATTTCTTCAATTTGTTACTTTCTCTTCGCCCTCGGGGTTCTTGGCTCGCCCCCAAAGGATCGGCCTCCCACGGTTTAAGAAGCCAAAAGTACCTACGTGCTTATGGGTAGGCACCACGCCGACCGCGCCTTTAGGTTCAAAGCTCCCCCTAAGTAGGCTTCTCGTTAATATATTTAGCGCTCAGTTCCCTGTCATGTTTGGATGATAAAAGCACACATTTGTAAGTTTAACTACATTTGCCTTCCAATGAGACTTCTTTAGAAACTTATTTGTTAATATTATTAGCAGCTCAAGTGGATTCTTACAGTTACCCTTTGCAACTGCCGTGTACGCAACCTTTTCGTGTGCACATGTGTTGCGGGAGCGCCATTTGTAATTTGGTCTATAATTTCTACACGTAGCCTTCTGGAGTGCTTTCCATTGCAAAAGAAGACCAAAAGTGGGCGACATGAAAGCACCTAACACTTCCCTTTTGTAAAGAAGCTCGTAGCTGGTCGCATATAGCTATAGCTAAAGGGTATTTAAAGATCTCAGGACTCAGGAACACGAGGAATTCATGCAGTTCTCTGCCAGGTGGAGTCATGAGTGGACCTAGCGATTACTCCGGTATGGATATATCAGAAGCCCGAGAGAGTTCGACCACAAGGATTCACGAGAGAGTCCGAAGCACATACTCTACAGAACGACATGGAACTTGAGAGTATGTCTGGAGCACTACTTCTCGAAGACCTCCAAACTTTTCTCAGTGCGTTCAAAGAGGTCTTTCTCATCGCCACCTCGGAGGGCTTGCCTTGGGTTTTTGTGCGGTGGTACTTGGCTTGGTCCTCATAGCGCGGGCTCGCATAGGTGACATATCTCTTGGAGTGCCTCGAGGTGTGCCCTTCGTAGGCGACTTCTTCGTCGGCGTTGTAGTACCAGTTTGTTTCACGGTTTCTGGTGCACGCTTCTTTGAAAACCCCTTGTCCTTGTTGACTACCTTTGACGTCGTCTCTTGGAGAGGGGGCCGGCAAGACCCCGTAGGTGATAACGGTGTTGACTGAGAAGCGGGCCGATCAAGGCTGGCATCCACTGCTCGAGTGTTTGACTTCGTTGCAGTGTTTGGCTCTCCGGGTAGTCCATCGATATTCCTTCGAGGCATGCTGGAGTTTTCGATGTGAGTAGACGGATCCGAAAAGGAATCGAAGTGGTTGATTAAAGATGTGGATACGTTAGGTCCTGCAGGTGTCGAGTCTGCTTCAGTAGGCTGAGCCTCAGTCTCAATAAATTGGCTGCTGCTGCTGCTGCTGCCACCCACGTTTTCGCCACCGTAAGTTCCAGCACCAGAGCGAAATACGGATTCAAACAATTCAGATAATTCAGCTGCTCGTGAAGTTGGAGAGAATACTTCGTTGTCTCGTGCAGCACTGCCTTCAGTGCTAAAAGAAAAATGCTGCCGATGGCCTTCGATGGTAGCCTCAATTTTTTCACTCAATACCGCTGCTTCAGCTGCAGCCAGTGCGGCATCTCTTAATGCCGTTGCTACTTCGCCACTAACAGCACCGTATACATCCGACGAACTACTACACATGCGGTCTGTGGTAAGTACGTCCGCCTCAGGGTTGCATGGGTTCAAAGGAGCGTCCACTGTCGTAGAAGCACTCTCCCAAGTCAAGTGGGTTGCGTCCTCATCTTCGTTGGTCGAACTGATCGCATCCAATGCTACAGGTTCATCACCATTCCTGGTGCTTACAGCGTCAAGAGGCAAGCGAGTGGGCGACACTTCCTTCACCGGCTGTCCTGGGGGAGTGATCGTTGGGAGCGTTTGGGCTGCAAAAGCACTGAGGCCACGCACGAGTTGGTCGCTTTCCTCCACACTGCGGCACACCACCTTAAGCTCGTAGCGCCCACGCTGATAAGCTGCGTGCATCCATGGGCCGTAACGAGGCAAGGTGACTTCTTTGGTGGAAGCTGCTCCTGCCACTCTTGGCGACGCAGAGCTATCATGCAGCTGTTGCTCCGATAAGTCGCGCCGTGCTTTGAAAGCAACCATGGACTTGACCACCTGCTGGGCAGCCTCCGAATCGGCGTCAGCCACGCCGCGTGCGCTGGCGACGTCGCAGCTGGGTGGCACTGCAAAGACCAGCGTAACGTTGCGCCCATTTACCACACGCTGGCCCAGGTGATTGTCTCGGGCCCTATCAGCTGTAGTGGATTCCAGCGTATCAGCGCAAAAGAATTGTGCCCCCGCAGGACAGGACGAGGTAGCACTGCGCTTCTTACGGCGCGACTGCCCAAAACATTGCTGCCACTTCTTTTCACCACGAACTGCATCTGTTGGATTTTGCTCTTCTGCACGCCAAACGAAATAACCGCCACGCTTACGATGGCCAGCCAAAGTATCTCCACCAGCCTCACCATTTCCTTCTTCATCTTCAACGTAACGAAGTATGTGTGCATCGCCACCGTCAATGGGGCACAATGGTAGCCCTGCCTTCAAGTTCGTTAAAAGGAGTTCGAGCGGTGACTTCGTTTGGTTCCCGGCTGGAGAATGCGCACGATTTCTAGACGTAGGCATTGTGGAAGGTGAGTAGTCACTCGAAGACTCCGAGGCAGAGGACGATGGAGATGTTGTTGATAACGATGGCGATGTTGATGTCGACGATAGAGAGTCTGCTGAGGACAATGGAGCTGACCGAGAGAGACCTTTGGGTGTAACAAACGTTGGCTCCACTGACAGGGCAGCGAGTTCATCGAGATTATTTCTTGAAGTAGAGTCGTCCGCTGAAGGCCACTGTCGATGAACCTGATCGAGCCACTCGTTGTCACTGGAGGAACTCAAGTCTGAGCTACTGCCCGAGTCTCGGTGCACCGTGAGATTCACAGTCGTACCTCGTTTTTCAAAGTCGCAACCACTACCAACATTGCCATCCACGCTTTTTGAGTTGGTAAGAAGTGGTCTTCTGTGACTGGTTGCCGTGGCCGACAGCGCGCGGCACAAAACTTTGGCGGCTTTAGTAGTTGACCATTGGGCGCATTTCGCTCCATTCAATTCGACGAGTTGATCTTGTGGTCGCAGCCCAGCTCGATGCGCGAGGCTTCCAGACCGCACTGCCACCACATGCAGCTGTCGTTTTCCACCACCCTTCGACGGCTTCCGGTCGCAAAGTCGGAGCCCAACTTTGGCTGTGCCATGACTGGAAGACAGTTGCACTTGAATCACGTCAAGCAACGGCTTCTTCGGTACTGATAGTGGTGAAGTAAACTTAGATGGAGGAGCCTCTTTAGGCAGCATCGCTGATATACTTGGAGAAGGTGGCGTTGGAGATGGTTTTGGTACATCTGGCGAAAAGGAATCTGCCAACAATGGATTCTGGCTGGCAGTCGCTGGTGCTACCTTTGGCTCGAGCAATGGATTAGCGGCTGCAGGAGAGGGGCATTGAGAAGGTGAGCGCTCGATGAGGAGATTCAAGTCACATCCTTCACAAAAGTTCTTGTTGTTAACTTTATACTCAATCGTATCGCCTGGTTTTGCCCCTGTAGGTACCCGCACTTTCACACATTCTGATGCTGTCTTTTTAGCTATTGATTTCGCATCAGTCGTGGAGTCTATACCCAGTGCTAACTTTCCAAGTACAGCATTTCTCGGAGGTACTTGGACATGCAACACAGCTCCAGGTTTGACCTTGGTTGGAACATTGATCTTCTCTGTGCGTGTGCCCGTGAAGAGTTCGCTTATCGCGGCAATCACCGCATCAGCAGTCGGGAGATCAGCTAACCATTCACCACTCGGAGAACCATTGATGCCAAGAATCAAATCGCCAGGCAAAAGTCCAGCCAAATCTGCAGCGGATTCGTTTGCAACAGACGCTACGACGAAGGAACGATCGGCTGGAGACTTCGTGAGTGCTAAGCCGAGTGGGAGTCCGCGCTTCAAAGTGCACACGATGGAGTCACCAGCCATGTGAGAGATTGTGGAGGGAGAGTGTTCTGGTGACGGCGCGACTTTGGACGACCCATGAACACCGGTGATTTCGTCATCCCTTTCATGCCAGGACAAACCTTCCAGCACTGGACGCTCGTGATCCTGAGGACTGCGCAGCGAAGTAACTGGTAAAGTAAGTGGAGGAACTGTTTCTGCAAAGTCTTCAACTTGGTTTTCAGATTCGCTGTCGCTACTGGAGGTGTCAGTTATTGTCTCAGGGCTATCTTTCGTCGATGCAGGCCTCCTCGACTTGCGTTGAAGCCTTCGTTCGAAGTTCGTTTGGCCGCGAAATAGAGCCGATGGAAACGAAGGTGGGTCTCTGTAAGGCGCATTGGGTGGAACCTCATCAGAGTCGTCCATTAAATTGTGAGCCCGCTTCAGGGCACGTAGCACTTGGGAGAATTGCACCATCGCTGGCAGCATGAGGTAAGTCTGGGGCGAGACAGCGTCGAGCGACAATGGGAGTACCACCCAGCCGATCTGTTGCGGCGCATGCTCAATTGAGTCCTTGCCGCCACCGCGATCTACAGGAGATGTAGCACTGCTGCTGCGATTGCGACTCTTGCCATCGAACGATGAGCAACACTTGCCACAGGTTGCAGCCGACTTTGGGGTTGTAGCTGTGTCGTTTTGAGCTTCTTGGAGGCGATGCAAAGCACTTCCGAGGCTGCTCCCCTGCTGCTGGTCTACACTCGCGCCAGGCCTGGGCTGAACTGCGCCACGTCTTTCTTTCGTATGCCCTGTCTCAACTATCTTAGTTATGCGTGCGTTGATGGACTCTGTTTCGCGTATGTCAGCCACCTGTGGAGGGTACATAGAGGGGTAGAACAAAACAATGAGAGCCAAATGGAAGTAGGGCTAATTACGGTAATGTATAGTTCTTTGATTACCGTTGCTTCATTGAGCGTTGGCAGCTCAAACAGAAGCCGCGTTTCGGTAGCACGACTATCCGCAGGAAAGAGGGCAGTTGCGCAGCCGAGCTGTGGAATTTGGACGCGGCTGAAACGCCCGTCAGATGCTTCAGCCGCAATCGTTTCGTTAGCTATTATCTGAAAACGTTGGTAGTCGATTGGTGAACCCTCGTGAAATGATCTCATGCTTTGGTTGAGCGCCCATTCTGCTGCCGCTGCTCGACAACTTCGGCGCTTCCCAGAGATTTCCAATCGGCAGAGCTGTGTTAAGAGCTCAAGATGAACTCTACCATCATTCGTGTCGTCTAAGAGGAAGTCCTCGATGCAATTGTCTAGATCTGGTTTCACTTTCTCATCGAACACATCTTCTCTTTGAAGTGCAAGATGGTGGCGAAATTGGTTGAAGGCGGCACTCTTTGGCTGCGAGCCCTGACTTTCTTCAGATGGCGAGACTTCTGGCAATTCCACGCATGGAAAGTCAAAAAAGATCTCATCTACACGAGGAACCGCCTGTTGCGTCACCATTGGGTCCTCTTCCCACCATGCGGACCATGGCAAGTAGCCATGTGTTTTTACTTGTCGACCGTGCAAACCAGGCTGCAACACGACATCACTCGCCAGAATTTCGACGGGGACCCTTGACCCCACGCCTGGTACAGGAACGCGTGTTTGCTGCCGATGCAAAGGCATGTTCCGACACGTGGGCACTCTCACGCGAATGTGCCGCTTGTTTTGAT
>Ga0307982_1000365_pt1 | contig 35698 bp, 17 predicted proteins | sample OrgLakmetagen989_FD_201847 | JGI IMG/M metagenome (GOLD analysis project Ga0307982, IMG submission 201847) | Saline water microbial communities from Organic Lake, Antarctica - #989 | ecosystem: Environmental > Aquatic > Non-marine Saline and Alkaline > Saline | place: Antarctica: Organic Lake... | reverse complement strand
CGCTCTGCACGTCTGTGTTAAGCTGCTGCACGGCTGTGGCGTCGGCCTTGCCTGCGAGCTGGGTGGTCAGCCCCTGCACGGCGGCGGCATCAGCCTTGCCTGCGAGCTGGGTGGTCAGTCCCTGCACAGTCTGGGTGTCAGCTTTGGCACTGATTCTTTGATCCAGGCTCTGCTGGGAAGTGGCAACAGCTGCGAGCTGAGAGGTCACCTGCGTTTGGCTGCTAGAGAATTGCACCGATGCTGCAGCCAGTTCCTGCTGCAGCATCGCAATTAAGGCCTGAGCACTGGCCAATTGCTGCGTTGCATTTTGCAATCGAGCATCTGCTACAGCGAGCTGCGAAGCTTGAGCACTAATCTTTGCCTTTTCAGCAGAGAGGCTCTCGCTCAACTCATTCACTGTGTTTTTAAGATCATTGACGGGCTTGTCTACCTTGGAGGCCAGGAGCGCTTCCAGCTCAGCAATCGAAACAAACCCAGCAGCACTGGGCAGGTCGCCACTGCCGACCACAGCCGGCGTGGTGGGCTCCCTGCCTGATGCGCCAGGCAATCCAGCAGTGTTGCCGCCAATCGATACTCGTTGTGATTGTCCTGTACCTTGACCTGCCCCCGCTGCCGAGGCCCCGTCTTCGTTTGCCACAGAGTCTGAGTTTGAACTCGCCCCACTCAGCCCTGCCACGAGCGCAACCACAGCGCACAACGCCAATACGCCAGAGGCCATTGCTGCTCGCTTCCACGTAAAGACAGTTGAAGTGTCTGATTTGCGCTGAGCAGCATTGATTCGGGCCATCCTGCCACTTGAAAGCTGCGAGCTCTCGGTCGACACGCCCGCAGAAGCGAGGGGGTTGAAAGTCTGCAAAACAACGAGGCGAATCTCAGAAACTGCACGCTGTCAAGCCCCAGAACCGGCACAAGGGGCTGAGAATACGAACCTGAACTGTGCTTCCTGTTTTGACTCTTGTGAACGTGTCTTCGCTGTCATCGTTGACATGCACTGGCGCCGGAGTGCCGTCAAAAGTTGACCATTCGCTTTTCTGCGGCAGTGCCGCAGCTGCGTCTCCAAGCCTGGTGGCCATTGCGGAAAAGATGTCCCAGCCAGCGAGAGCAATCAAATCCTGCCAAAACAAATGCAAGCAAATGAAGTGGCAGCTGAGTCTTTCGACATCAGGAGGTCTCAGCGCTTGAAAGTGTGCCCCCCCTCACAAGGTCATCCCCCAATATAACCGCCCTTGCAAGACTAGCGACGGGGAATGCCTCTGCATGATTTTGAGTGGCGTGCAACTTCTAATCTGGCGCCTTAGATGAACAAGTGACATTTGTTGTTCGTGCATACGAGCTTACATTATTTGATCTCACATACTTTGACTGCCTATCAACGCAGCACCTGGTCTCAGGGGACATTTCCCCACAGCATCAAACTATTACTGCAAATAGCATTAGCCTGTTGGGCTTCAACGATCGCAAGAGGCATGTTTTCTAGTGTACACACTGTTGTGACACCCCAACAGAGAAGAAAAAGTCTAGTACATGAGCTGGTGTACGTAACACCGAGAAATGTCGCTATGCGACCAAGCAGGCAGTTTTGTTTTGCAGGACGGTTTCTGACAAGCAGCTTGCACACGCCAGATTGGGCTTGAAGGTGCTTGAGGTATGTCGATTGGCCAGCTGGCGGTGCCCGCACTGTGAATGGATTCAGTTATTGCTTGCTTGAGTGCGGCAGCACGTGCTTTTGATCTATGAGCTATCCCTCATGCTTGTCTTTTTACAGCGCCAACATGTCCTCAAGTCTGCAACAAGTGCATACGAAAAGCTTGAACGCAACGAAAAGATGAAAATCGCCTCTCAAGCCTCTGCCTACCCTGACTTGCACAGTGAAGACGGCCTCAAGGCTGCGGCGCAGCCAGCACTGGGCTCGGCCCCCATGACTGGACAGCTGCGAGCAGCCCGGCAATCAGCAGCAGAGCACGCATTGCTGAAAGCAGCACCAGCGCCAATCACCTCCACCTTGCGAAAATCTAGACCAAACCAAGCCCCCCCGTTGTTGGGCTCTGGTGGGGCCCGCGCCCTAACGCCCATCTGGGCCAGCGACTCAGACACTGAGCGTGATGCCACAGAGGGAACCACCCACAGCGCTGCAGACGGGGCGTCTATCAGCACGCCGCTGGTTCTGGGTGTTGCAGCTGATGCCCTCAGTGCATCCATGGTCTCACCAGGCGAGGACAGGCCCTCTTTGAATAGCGGTCTGCGCGGCCTGGCACTGCCTGCCGCGAGCAAGCACGCAGCTGGAAGCAAATACCATTCGAGGCTGGGGGCAAGCACATCTGCATTAGCTCTGCACTCAAGCATCCTTTCGGGCCCCGCGGCTCTGGTAGGGGCACAAACTGCAACCAGAACACCTTTACATGTGAGGCAGCGCAGTGCAGCAGCAACAGATCATAAAAGTATGGGCATGCGTCCTTCGGAGAGTGAGCCACAGCTGCGCAAGGGCACGCTTCAGGCTGTGCTAGGGGGCGCTTCTGTCAGCCCTGCACAACAAGCCGCCAGGGCCAGACGCCAGAAACAAAAGCGGAGGGGCAACAGCAGCAACAGCAGCACACAGGCCAAGTTTATTGCACAAAGGGTGGCCGATTTAAAGAAATCTGCACACACAGCACCGCCTGAGGCCAGTTTGCATGCCAGGGCAGCACTCCACGATACAGCCTCCGTGCAAGCACAGCCCAGCAGCAGCAGCTTGCTGTCCAGACGACACAAGCGATCCATCACCATTTTGGACCCCTTAACAGACCAGAGCTTTCCCCCCCGCATGAATGCTGCTTCGGCAGGCTCCGCAGGCCAGCCAGACTTGGCCTCCACAACGGACAGCAAGCACGGCTCCTGGTCATCATCCCACTCGCCGCAGCACTTTGAGGCGTCGCCATTCATGGCATCTCGCACCCTACAGCGCCGTCTGGAGCAGCACGTGCATAGCAGTGCTCTACAGCAGGCAGCAGAAGGCAAGCTGCCTGGAGAGTCAGACGATGACTCTGCATCGACCGTTTCTGAGGGAGGGCGCTCTGCATCAGGCGCTGATGGCAGCACGGTGTCGCACCCGCTGTTTCCCAGGGACAACACCACGAATGTTTACTTTGGCAACTTGGTGTCGCTGCAGGCCGAGGATGGGCAGTTTCTCACTGTGGATCCCCGCTCTGGTGTGGTGGCGTTTCAAACACCCACTGCCGAGTGGGAGCGTCGAGGAATTGAGCCGTTCTCCACCTTTGCTGTAGCGTCCGCACTGCAGGCGTGGGGTGCTTCTGGCGCAAAGGAGGGCGACAGTGGGGGGCCAGCACCACATGCTGCCACGCTGTCAGGGAGGAGTAGGCCCCGGGAAATGTCGCGGCAATCCCACCGGCAGCCAGGTGATGGCACTCTGGGGTCGTCGATATCAGGGGCTGCCAGTCGCAAAGGTTTGGATACGTTTACCACGGACACCGCCCCCTTCAGCACTGGACAGTCTTCCGCTGGGGCCCCTGGAATACCCACTGGCAGGGTCCCCACGGAGGGCCTGCCGGCTGGGATGGCAGCAAAAGTGCTGGGCGTGGCGAGCCAGCGCACAGTGACTTCCCTGGTGCGAGCTGCGGGCATGATGGCGGCAGCAGAGCGTGCCAGGGTGGAGGGGGCCTCGATGCGACAACCCCCCCCTCCCCCTCCCGCGGCCCCCCTGTACATATTTCGTGTGATTGACATCACTGCACCGAAGAACTCTGCTGCATTGCAATATGGATGCAACCTCTGGTTGCAGGTTGTGGCTGGCAATGGGACCGCTGGCTGGATCAGCGGCTCTGTGCTGGGTGTGCATGTAGCTCGCCCAACTGAGCTGGCCAGCATTTCTCAGGGTGTGGACCAGCACGGCGACGTGGGACCCAATGGGTCAGCTCTGCCCCCTGGGCTGCTGGACATCACCCTGCAAGAAGCACTTGTGCAGAACAGCATTCGGGAGAGTGTTCAAGAGACAGAACAGAACATGCGGGCTGCCCAGCACGAGGCAAGATACGCCGGCGCTGCCCCCCCCGAGACAGCCCAGCGACAGATTTCAGGCAACCAAGTTGCTGCAAACACTCGCATGCAAGGGGATGATTCGACCATTGGCATGGGTGGCTTGGCTGACTTGAGTGGGACGCCAAACAGCGATAGTGTAGGGGGCAGCAGGGGGGGTTCCCCTGCCTCAGGGCTTGCTCAAGATGCTGGAAGCACGTTCCTGACACAAAGCAGCTCAGTGCAGATGTTGCCCCCCCAAGCATTGGCATTGGGGGACGGTGGCTCGCGACTGCCTGAAGACACACCAGCTGATGACGAGGAGCTGCAGCCTCTCACGCGACACACGGCCATGAATGCGCCCCCCCCGGAGACCACAGTGGGCGCCATCGCACTCTTCTCCAGCGCCCCCAGTGCCACCAAACGGCGCCCCCGCCGAGAAATCGAACACGATCCGGAGCTACGCGACATGCTGTCGCCGTCTACAGCCTGGAACACGGACGTGGCGCTGGTAAGAGTGGGGGATGCCGCCTTGGTGGACGAACAAAGCACGTGGAATGGGGTGCTAAAAGCCGACTCCGCGCAAGATGCGGTGGCTGCCAGCGCCATGCTGCCCCTGCTGAACACAGAGCTGCCTCCCCGCAGCGCTGCAGCCGAATGGGCGGATGCAGGCGGCGCCAGCTCCGCCCAGCTACATGCCGCCTCAAAGGGCAGCATGTTGGTGGTACGACCCACCCGCAGCGCCACCCGCAAGTCGCGTAGACGCAGCACGGCCCAGGCCTCCCAGCGAGATATGATCAGCAGGGCCAGCAGCCGTGGCAGCGTCTCTTCAGCTGTCTCCCGAGATGTACATGAGAGCGAAGGCGTGCATGATATTACTGGTTTTGCCTTGGAGGGGCCTGGGGCCCTACCTGATGGCTCCATTTCTGGTCGATCGTCTGCAGGCGGCAGCGATACTTTTCGCTCTGCACGCCGCTCGTCCACAAACACCCCAGAACAGCGAAGTGGAAAGGAGTCACTGGGCTCACCTCGTGTTCTTGCTGTCACTGGTCCTCCCCACATACCCACATACGCCTCATCTGCCATCGAAGCTGCAGTGCTGTCAAACGTACAACGCAAGCGCCGAGTACAGTTCTTGGCCAGCGCCCTGGATGTGGCTGGGGAGGATATAGGCGTACCTCGGCCAATCCCAGCTGTAGTCCCGGGGAAGGGGGTGGTAACAGCGCACTCCACGGGGGTGTTGATGGGTGAGCCTTCTGTGGGAAATGTGCAGGGGGTGTACACTTTTGGTACACCATCGTTCATGGCACTAGTTGATCACATGAATAGCGCTGGGCGTCTGGTGGGCAAATGGACCGTGACGGCTGCCATGCGAACACACCCAAGCAACTCAGCGGATGCAGGGTCGGTGGGCCCGGATAAAAAGAAGAAGAAACGCCACAAGGGGCGGTATGAAGAGAGCTCCAGCGATGACGACGACGCTGACGGCGACGATGGCCCAGGGCGGCCGTCGGCAGGCAAGGCGCCTCGCGTTGTGTCGAAGCGGGAGCAGCTCACACGGGCAAACCAGAGAGATGTGCGGAACATGGATTGGATCGTGTTGAGCCACGGGTCACTATTTCTCGCTGCCCATCCCCACGAAGGCGACAATCATGCCAGCTTGGTGCGTGACGGGGAGGAAACTGGCAGGAAACCCAAGGCAACACCACAGAAGGCTGGGCAAGACACTGTTCATGGCGAGTCACCAAGCACTGCAGGTCTGCTGCCTGCAGCCAAGGGGGGCAGCGGGCTCACCCCTGGGCAAAGAAACCTCCTGCGGCTGCTGCGCCCAGACTCGCGCATGGCCCATTTGTGTATGCATAGCCTGCGCTTCCTGCGTCTGACATCACAGTCGTCTGCTGCCCACCAAGCTGCCATGTGGCGCCGCATCCACATGACCTCCAGCGGTAAGGATGCCCTGGCCACCTTGGACGAGATGGCGCATCGGCGGCATGTGATTCTGGGCCGCAAACTGCACTTTGCCCTGCAGGATGGCTTCACACAGCAAGTGCGTGCCCGATCGCTTGCAAAAACCCAGCAAGGCACCACCCAAGTCTCAGCCTCTCACGTGTTCGGGCGGCCAAGCGCTGCCGCCGGAAAATCCACCCCATCGCCGGCCCCGCTCTTGCCCCGGGGCTCCAGCTTCGCGCGGTCGGGCGGGGTCATGCCGGGTGCGTTTGGTCAAAGCCTGAGGCGCTCCCCATCAAGGGGGGGGGGGCAAATGAACGTTGTGTCGGGCGTCAGCGGCGCGCTGCGGCGCAGGCCATCTTCAAACAACCTCCGGAGACGCAACAGCAAGCCCAGCTGGCAAACACCCAGTGCTGGCTCAAGTTCTGGAGTGAATGATCTGTCTTCAAGTGCGCTGCAGGGCGTGGAGCAGGTGGAAGGCGACGACAGCGACAGTGGTGGTGCTGGCTCGGACAGCAGTACTAGCAGCTTGGATGCACTTGGGCTGAATGGAGATGATGAGGGGGGTATAAGGGGGGGCGTCCGCGGCATTCCCAGTGCACTTTCTGCAGCTGAATCCGTTCCACACTCTGGCCCCCGAGGGCGGTTCATGGTGCCGCTCAGAGGGATGCTGCGCATTCGGCTGGTGGCAGTCTCCGAGAGCTCAGCCGTGGGGGGCGGCTCCTTGCAGCTGGCAGCATCGGCAGCAGCAGCGGCCACAGCTGGTCAACAACCAAACAGACCCGCAGCACGGAGTCGCCGGGTGTCCCATGAAGGTGTCACAGATGCGGCGCGCATCAGCAGCCCGTCGCAAGGCCAGGCCAGGGCTGGGAGCACTGTCAGCGGCAGTCGTGGTCTCTCTGCGGCCGCCACTCGAGCCCCCAGTCTGAGCGCGGTCGTGAACACTGTGGCTGCACGCTCTGCAGGTGCCGGCATGAGTGCTCCAGTGGGGCAGTTCGAGTTGTTGGCGAGCCACCAGCTGGCGCAGTCCCGTCTACAGAGGCGCGGCCGCTCCAAGCGACAGTCCTCCCTCAGCACCGCTGGCTATACTGGAAGCTCCCAGGCGCTGCTGCACGGCACTGTGGGAGGGGTGGCTGCAGCTGCTCGTGGTGAAGCACACATCGCGAACACAACACGCATGCAATTGCTGCCGGATGTGCAGCAGGGACAGCACCGCGCCGCCCTGTTGCGCAAGGCTGCTGCCAAGCGGCGAGCAGAGCAGGAAGCCGCCATTCAGCGGCGGCGGCATCGAGGGCAAGTGGATCCCAGCGTGACTGCCATGAAACGCCTCTTGCGAAAGGTGCACCGTGTGCATGGCATGCAAACCGGGGGGGATACACCGTCACACCGGGACCAAAGTTACATCAGCGCAGGTATGCGCCGCCCTCGTGCCGGATCGCTTGGTGATGCTTGGTCGCATGCATCAGATGATGACTCTGAAGAAGATGTCGCTGCTGCTGTGGCGCGCGGGCTGAAGAAGGCAGCGATGGAGCACACAGCCCTTGGAGGGGGGCGGCACTTGGCAAGCAGCATCTTGGCAAACAATGACACTGCCTTGAAAATCGCCAACGCAGACTTCGTCAAAGCAGTCATGCAGCAGCAACAGCTCCTGCAGAGGCAGGCGCAGGATGAGGCTGCCCAGTGGGCCGCATCTCCGGGCGTCAGCCCTGTGCGTGGAGTCCCCTTGCCTCGGGAATCTGCGCTGTCGCCACACAGCCTGCACGCAAAACACATGCAGGCAGGGCAGCCCCCCTCTCTCAATCGGTCAGCATTTCGTCAAGACAGTCAGGATAGCTTCAGTCATAATGCTTTGGGCAAACCTGGTGCAAATGGCACTTGGGTTGTGCCTGGGACCCCAGCTCACCGTCTAGCATCCCTAAATCGCTACATTGAAAGCGCAAGTGGCAGCCGCGTCGACTTACTGGGGTGCGGAGACAGTACTGATCATGCACGCATGCTGAGTTTTGTGCTTCGGGGAGAGCACGCAAACGGCTCTGCACCAGTCTCAGCTGGCAATCATCGCCCAACGACCAGCTCAAGCACAACTGGCGGCTCATCCATGTACTTGAACACGGCCGGGGCCCTGTTTCAACAAGATGAGCAGGTTTCCCGACAACTGCAGGCTGACAAGTCAGCGGCAGAGGCTGCAGCGCAGGCGATGCTGGAAGCGAGTGTGCCTGCAAAAGTGCGGGCTGCCCAGCGCGCCATGCATCACGCGCAGGAGACACGGCAAGAGGACAAGCGGGTGCAGCAATTGGACGCACGGCAGGCCCAACGAGAGGCCCGGGCGCGAGAGAGTGACGACGAGCAGCTGCAAGAACATGACATACAGGTGCTGGACACAGTACAGCCTGCTGCTGGGCGAGAGAATACGAAAGAAAGCGTGGCTTCAAGAGCAGGTAGCATGTTATCGTCTCAGCCCGGGCGACGTGTGCCTTTGCATGGTACAGCAGCACATGTGGAGCGTGGTGTGATGTCACCAGATAATATTGCAAGTGTACTGGACAGCGTTCCCGTCGCAATGAAGAACTCTTGGGAGCAGGGACTACGCTCAGAGCTGGAGCTTGAAGCACTTGTCCGTGACATGAAAGAACAAACCGCACAGCATTTGTCAATGAGCCCTGAGAAGATGCGTTTGCTGCGCAGTGCAGTGGGCAAGCGAGAATTGCCTTCTGACCACGAGACAAAGGGGGTGGAGGAGCTGCAGGGTGCAGTGGCGGCTGACTTTGCGCGACACCTTCAAAATGAAGACACCCGCATGCATGTGTTGCTCGGCATAGAGCACGAAACAGGCCGGGCAAAGCAAAAAGATACCGATACAGCAGCTGCAACTGCTGAAGTTTTGAAGCAGCCAAGCGTGGATGACTCCTCGCTGCACCCACGCCGCGAGTCACCCACGGCAGCTGCTGCTGCAGGCCCCACAAGGACCCGCTCAGTTCTGCAGTCCATGCGTGAGAAGCTGGACCGCCTTAAATAGCTGTTTGGCTCGACTTGATGGCATTCACTGCGTTTAGCACACTACTTGAGAATGTCAGTGCCGTCTGGGCATCTTGAATCCGGCCGCTCAAGAAGCTTGATGTGTTCACTTGGGCGTGCGTTGTGGCCAAATCTATAACCCTCTGAAACTTCCCACCCATGAAAAGCACTTCCATGAGGTTGTTTAGAATAACGCCCGCCTCCTCGTTGGTTTTGGCCAACCCGAGAGCGTCTATGTGGAACTTCTCTGCTTTTTCGTACTTTCCTTGGTGCCCCAGGAAAATCCCGTAATTCGTGTAGTGCGAGGCTGAGGGTGCCACTGCAGTGCTCATAGCTGCCTTCAAGTGAAATTCGGCCTGGTATGTACTGGCAATGTCTTGAGACAGAAGCCCCAGTAGGCTGTGTGCTGAAGCCTGCTCCTCAGCAGTCCTAGCTCGAGCCAGAGCGTTGGAGCATTCCTGGACGGCACCTATGGGTGAACCTAGACATGACGTGATATGTGTTCTTAACATTGCAAGCCTGAAGGTTGGTTGAGAGCATGAACTTGCTCGCTCCGTGAGAGCCTTGACCATGTTTGCCGATCTGCGCCCGCCTGGCTTGGACAACGCAAAGTGCTGGTGCACTGAAGCTTCCCAAAACTGCGCTGCTTCCACGGGCTCCATCGCAAGTAACTCTGAGCTTGTTTCGACCAGTGAATCACTATCCAGGGCCCGCACATCTTCCATGTATATTTCAGCTAGATCCATGTAACAAGTGCACGGGGCCGTTTTATTGTTTCCAACGGCTCGCCAAAATGAGCGCAGAGCTTCTGTCATGTTTCCCATTGCCTTAAAGGTAAGCCCAAGATTGTGCAGAGCAGGTGACATAGGTTGTATAGCAATCGCCCGATCTAGTAGTGACTTTGCTTTCACCAGGTTGGCCGTCCCTCCTTTGTTCATAAGCAAGTTGGCGTAGTTGTTCAGGGCTTTCATTGAACGGGGATGGGTCTTGACACCTGCTTCATACAAGCCGACTTCTGTGCGCCAATCTTCACAGCGTGTGAACGATCTTGCAGCAAATCCTGTAATGAAAGCGAGCAGCATGACAAATGCTACCCAGTGCCTGCGCTTCACTGGCGGAACATTTTGTGGGTTGCTCAATAATTTACGAGTTACTGGCAACAAACAAAAGAGCCGTTGAGCGGGATGCACAAGGATTTCATCAGCATTCAGCAATGCTGCCAGTGCCACAGACATCCCCAGGGTGGGAATGTACAACAGCCGCTCAGCCACCTCGGTGCCCACGAAGATCAAGATGTTTGATGCTGGCACGAAGCTGGCTACCGCAATGCCAACCCCCCATAAGGCACGCCGCTTATTTTTTAGTATGCACACAGTAACAAGTGATATGAACGTCACGTACAGGCTGATCCATTTCCAGTTCTGTGAGTCGAAAGGACTGTGGATGACAGGAAGCGTTGCAAACCCATGGTCAAAGCTCAGAGATGCAGGCCATATCAGCAAGTTTGCATAAACTGCATGAGTATTCAAAATACTCAGAAGCCTTGATAGTGAGTTTGGCATAAGGCTGAACTGGTTTTCCATGACAGTCCACTGGTACAATGGTGCTCCACGGTGCAAAGATAAACGGAAATACATGAATATAGCTGCCACTATGAAACTGATGCTGATATGAAGCAAACTTTGCAGTTGCAATTTGTTGCTCAGCAGGTGTGATTTTGGGCTTGCTTTGCTGTGTGTGAACAGAATCTCAGCAAAGACAAAGCCAGCCAGCACCGTAAAGCCAACCTCCTTCGACAGCGTGGCCGCAATCCACAAAGCGTACCCAAGTACCCGATACATAGTACCGGCACGAGCATGGCCTATTTTAACTCCACGAATGTACGCCACTAAGCTCCCCACATAAAACATCCCGCTGAGCAAGTCTGCTCGGCTCACAACGCCAGCAATGACTTCCACATGCACTGGATGCACGGCAAAAAAACTAGAGGCCAACCAAACCTGAGGTTCACTGAAGCTCAATTCACGCAACAGTATGACTAAAGCAGCGCACACTGAAGCATGGAGGACAACGTTTGCTGCGTGATATCTGCAAAGCGGTGGCTCAAAATGCTTGCGGCAGCCAGGCATCGAAGCAACGCACCCAAAGGGGTCTTTGGATCCAAGCATGTAGTTCAATTTATACGTGGCAACTGTCAATGGGCGAAATGACTTGTGGCTTGAGCTGTGGAGGAGACACTTGTCAAAACGACTTTGCAGCGCACAGGAAGAAACTTCTCACGCAATCGAGATATTCTGCCCCCAAAAATCGTGCTTCAGCAAGTTAAGCCAGGGCGAAGATGGCAAAAGGTCTGCATTCTTTATTATTGCTGCTCTGTCGTCCCAAACAAACTCGGCTTGAAGAGTACTGCTGTGCAAAGCAAACGTAGCGATTGCCAGGCAGACTGGCCAGGCCAGCCACAACGGGCTGAAGGTTCTGTTTTGCACAGACACTCCAGCCAAAGCATTCTGTTTAGACCTGGACCTCGTTTTTGAATGCATCGCTCTGCTAATAGCTGCTCTCAAGCTGACACAGCGCACGAGGCAAGGTGACAATTTGAATCTCCTTCTTTACCGAGCCGTGCTTTCATCTTGGTGCAGGCCGCTTCTGCCCACGAGAAGCTTGAAACCAGGCCCAAATGTTCTTTACAGCAATCACATGTGTTTCGCCAAGCTGAACCTGGGCAAAGCGTTATAACCCTCCCCACAATCGATTTGCTTGAGCGGCTCTCAAACGTTTCAACCACCCACATATCTCACTTGAAATCAATCTAAATACCTCTGATCGCTGATCCGAATGCAGCTTATTTAGCGAGATCTGCATGGTGCATTCGTTGCAGCTACTCTTCGGTTCATGTCTAGAGTCATGTCAACGGTGCCTGCAGAGAGTTTTCTGCCTCACTCAACAAGACGACCAGTTCAGGCAACTTGCCATAAGAGTCATGCAGCTCACCGAAGGAAGAGTTTCCAGCTGTCTTTGCATCACTGTAGTACTTGGGGCTTTGCTTGTTTTGTGGGAATTACTGGCTTATGACCACAAGTTTACCATTGATGATTTGCAAACCGCGGCGGCAGCACCGTCGTTTTATGTTGCCTGCACTTGTAGCATTATAATCTCTCTCTCTGTGATTCTAGTTTCAGTACAGCCACAGTTGATTAATCGACAATATGTCCCCGAGACCGTCGGTGGGTGGACTCTTTTGAGCAGCCGAGGCCAACTGTCCTGTAGTGTGCGTTGCTTCTGTATGCTGGCCTGTATCACAGCGACAGATATCTGCTACACTCTCGGCGGTGCCTTTGAGCTTCAGTTTATTTTGATTTTCTTGAACGGGGCAGCAGCCGCATGTACTTTTCTAATCGCTGCTCCACCCAGCAGACTTCAAGTATCTGAGAACAGCGATTTGAGCGATAGCAGCGAGGACAGCTCAAGTGATGACAACAGTGAATTGGGCATTGAATCCCAGAGTCACCAAACACTTCTACTTTATGCAGTGCATGCCTGCGGTGGGGTCTACGTTGCCGCTTTGCTCAATGTCTTCACCGAGCCAAGCATTGACAGTGTCTCTGCATGGCTGAAGGCCGCTGTGTTGCTGTCCATTCCTGCGCTACTCCTCATTCTGCTGTATAGATATGCTCCATTTGCATTCGATGAGATTAGCGCACGTTTTGCTCGAGTTGCTGACCAAGGGTACGACCGTCATTTACGTGCAATTAAGCAAGCACTCAGCCAGCATGATTGGATGAAAGCTGCTGTTTCGTTCGGTTCATTGATCTCGCCGATTCTTGCTGCGTTATTGGCCGCTTTGTTGATGGTACTTGGTACTGCCTTCATGGCTGCTCGACACCGCGAACAAGCACGGGCGCTTTCGTTGCCGATGGTTGTGGTAGTGAGCTTCCTCAATTGCATGTGCATCACTAGCTCTGCTGCAAGAAGTACGATTTCCGATAAGCTTTCATCGTGCCAAAGAAGAGCTGCTTTGGCTGCTTCTGCGCTGGGACAGTGCTCAAGGTCACTCGCTAGCTCATTTGTCACACGTGTTCGGCCGTATTCCCGCCGGCTGTCAAAAGCACTGGAGGGCTACCTACTGCGAGAAGGGCCACGATTAAATCCAAACAGCATGGCAGGTGTTCTTAGCAACAAGCTGGTCCAAGTTTTATGTGTCACGATATTCGTGGCTTGTTGGTCTCTGTTCATGGGGAGTCTATCTGCCTCTCGGCACACAAAAGTGGTCGCCGTGTCTCGAGTATCGTCCCATACGTTCGACATATCTGTTGTAGATATTGATGCTTGGGCCTCTGTGGATGTTGATTCTGTGCACTGGATGAAGGCTACGCAGGTATTGCAACGACGCAGGCAGCTCATGAGCCACATGCACAGCGTTGGGCAAGGGCACTGGGAAACCTACTCGGACATGTTGGACGAATTCGCAACACTGGCTCAGAAGCAGTATAAAGAACTCGGGCAGGGTGCAAGCTCAAAACAAAACTCTGGTTTGAGGCAATCAGTGCCAAATGGCAATAGTCGATTGTTTGAGCGCAGAGAACTGCAGCTGTCCCATGCCCTAGCGGCCTCTACGCAATTCGAAGATTCATTGACGACAACATTCTTCTGGTGTGGGCATTTCGGTTTGTTTCCGGTCGCAATTGGGGCTGGTTCTGTGGATGCCTCCCCCTGGTCTGACTGCCTGGATGCCGGCAGCAGCCTGCTCAGCGGGAACACCACCAGTCATATTCGCCAAGATGTGCTGCCTTCATACTATCTGACTCGCAAAAGCCTGCTTTCTAGGCTGCAATGCCGGGCTACCAACGGAGTGCCGGAACATCTGCACAGCAAGCCGTATTCATCAGTGGACAACAGCTGCAGTCCAGCAGCCAAGCTTGTCTTGCTGCCGAAGTCGCCTTTCTCGCGGGTGTTTCCACTCACTCTTGCATTGCCTCAAGACACTACAATTGCACTCACTTTGCTGAAGCCAACCCCCTTTGCTGCGCTCAGCAAGTACATTGACAGCCATATCGCGGCAAGGGGGCAGGACTGCACAGACTGCACAGCCAAAGAGAGAATGGATGGGGATGGCATTGAACAAGATCTCGGGCTCCTGTTGCAGCTGCAAAATGCACGTCATGGCAAGACAGGTCAAAATGCAAGGCAAGACTTGAGTGTGGGCTTCGTTCTGAAATCCACTCTGCACAGCGACAGCTCGACGGCTCAGGAGTGGCACAAGCGCGAGCAAGAACGTATTCACACCAGGCCAGTCATCCATGCAGAGCCAACTGCAGTTGCAAATAGTACACATGTGCTTGTGCAGCGCTTGCGGGATCGCGTTTCAGCCATGCGCGCGCGCGGCAGGCTTTGTGGCTCAGCTGCATCAATGAACGGCACCAGCCCTGTGCGAAAGCGATCCAGACCTGGACACTATAACGCCAGACTTCGAAACAATGCCGGCCGAAAGCTGCAAGTGGCGACCAACGCGTGGTCGGGTCACAAATCAAGGACAACAAACCTCAAGCCCTTTTATGACGTGTTTCAAGCCAAGGTGGACGCCTTGAGGTTGTCATCGGGAAGGGTGTTTGGAGTAGCTTTGAATGTGGTTGTACTTTTGAAGCCTTTGCGTATCTATACGCATCAAGTTGGCATCGCTGTCTCGGTCTCGGCATCCCCAAATCACCCGGTCAAGCAATGCAGCTTGAACTCGCATGCTGCAGATCTACCGGAATGCCATTCAGATGATGCAGCCTTGCGGCTGGGTGAAATGAGTGCCCAGGAGATGCTTTCATATGTTGCACAAGAGCTGGACACATCCACAGCGCAAGTATGGAACCGTCTCTCGTCCCAAGCATCAAGGGCAGTTCTGGCCATTGCGCAATACACCAGTGGCTTCAAGCAGTTCGATTACGACCAATTCACCTTGGTGGGAGATGTTCTGCCACCATTTTTTGGCAAGGCGTCACAGTTTATGGCCCGTTTACAAGGTCAGCAGCTGTCTCAAGCCTTCAAGCTGGACATGGTGTTCGACAGGTCTGGACACGTCTGGGTCGTGGATATGGAGCCGCATCATGACGAACGGCAACAAAGCAAGAAGGAGCTGTTCAGTACAAAATCTGCCGCCCGACGAGTTGCGTTCGATGTTCAGCAGTTTTGGCTTCTTGGGTCAGGCCGAAAACCAACAGCCGCGGTTCTGCAACCACTTCAAAGTGAGGTGTGCAGCACCCACGCTCCAGCAGAGCCTTTCTTCGAAAACAGCATGAAGCAACATTTTGGGGGGCATAAAGGTCTGGTAGGGTTTATCTCTGATGCCTCTGCAAGCTACCAGCAAGCCGTGGCATCTGGGAAAGCTAGCATAGAGCAGAAGCGACTCACAGAGCAGCTCAGCAGGGCATTTACCTTTCACAAGGAGCAGGCTCAGCACTGGAACAGGTCATGCAGTGAGCCAGCAAGTCTCTGCGACCAAGAGGACCTTGCCTATATTGAGCGCTTTTTACATGAGCACCTGCAGCTCTCACCCGATGGCTGGTTCCGAGCGTTTCCTGTTGCTGACCTCAACCCGAGCACAGCCCAAAATCGGACGCTGTGCAGACCTTCGATGAACTTGGGCACAAGTGGCCTTCGGTATCCATCCATCTGTGGCAGCTTGACTCGAGCAGAGGAATATCAGGCTGATCGTGACTACACGAGGCTGATGCAGCCGATTCAAGAGGCAGCAGCTAGTGCATCTACTCGGCCGGGCGTCCTGTATGCCGCAACAATGCACGCACTGCAGCGCAGATACGAGTGGTACAGGCACTGGGCGGCAGGCCACCTTGCTGGCCAGGTGGCTGCCCAGCCCTCACACGGCCTGTTGTGGCTTGCGAAAGAGTGGTTCAAGTGGTAGGCTCCAGCAGCAAATGTTGAATGATGATGCTGTGGAGACTTGTATTTGCACTGTAGCTCACGTACAGCCTACTCGTTTGCAGCTCGGGCGTGCGAATGGCTTGGGGGGCCTTGCCATGCTGCTGCCAGCAAGGGCCTGTGTGGCCATTTTCAGACAGGCCTAGTTCAACCGTGGTTAAATCATTAAGTTTGCCGAGATATGGCTATGTTTTCTGCTTGTAAACCGCCAAGGCGATACAGTTTAGATATACTAGGCCCCTCGCCAAGCGACGGCCAGAAATCGCAGGGGCTGAACTATACCTGTCAGACAAGTGCTGATTACGACAAAATAAACACCAACCAGGCATATGCAGGCATGATAGACTGATTTTCAGACTGTCGGCAGTCTGCAAAGGTGTGCAAAGCAGGCACAGTCACCGCGTTTCACGGAAGTTTCAGAATGGAAAAATTTAGTGGATGGACCGACGAGGCAACTGGAGTGAACCCCTTTGTGCAGCGTTCACGTAGACTGCCTACCAATATCATCAAGAAAATCGGCAAGGTGCTGATGCAGTTTGTTCTTTGTGTGTGAGTGCATTGCGAATCACAGCGGCCTCTCGGTGAACGTCACAAGAGCCACTTTTTCAGATTGCGCATTCTTTGCCTTTGCATCCTCCTGATCCTGCTTCTCGTACCAACTGCATTGACTGCAATTGTAAGAACTGTCAATTTGCTCGCTGAGTCATGTTCGCACTTGATGAGTGCAGATTCCCTTCCCGTGGCTGGAGAGAGCCTTGCGCTTTGTGTTTGAGGCACCAGTCACCCGCGTGATGATGACCACGTTCGGTTTCTACGCACCGAAAGAGGCAACACTTCCTGGGACACTTGTTGAGGTGGAGTGCGTACCCCTTCACGCCTGCTGTGGAGTAGCTGCCTCCTTCATCTGTTCCATTGCAGGCCTTCAGCAACGCTAAAAACTCAAATGGCAACGCGGGGAGGCTCCACGCCTCACCCAGACATCATCATTGTGAATCAGCAGTCATACGTCGACATTTTGTTTCTTGCAACCAAGTACACCCCCACCTTTGCCCGGGTGTCCCAGGAAGGAGGGCTCACGCGTGTCTCGACCCTGGGGGCTCTGCTGCAGTGCTTTGGTCTTGTGCAGCCTCACGCCCCAGCAGCTGGCGGCGAAGAGAGCACGCTACATACGCTGCAGTGGGCGCGATCCTTCATGGCCGGGCCCCTCGTGCTCTTTCCAGAGGGGGCCCCCACAAACGGGCGGGGCGTTCTGGCTTTCACGCCATCTGCCACAGATCTGGCCAAGGTCGTCATGCGTGGCGCCGCAGATAACTGTGCAGTCACAAAGCTGCTGGGGATTTTGTACCCCCACAACAGCGACGTGCAAGTATCGTACATCAGCGGCTCCCCCTGGACCCACGCCCTGCACCTGATGGGGAACCTTGTGAACGACATGACCGTGGTGGAGCTGGCTGCGGGCCTGGACCCGCAGCCCCTGGACCTGCTGCCTGCAGCTGATGGCAATGCCTTGCCCAGCGAAGCGGACACCGAGAAAGCAGCGGCGGAGTGGAGCGCCCTCGTGCAGAACACTCTGGCGAGCCTGGTCAGGGGGGGCTGCCGTGCCGTGCCGCTCACGGCAGCTGACCACGTGTTATTTGTGAAGTTTGCTGCCGGCGACAAGTCAGCGCAGCGCCGCAAGCGCAAGGTGCAGTGAGGGGAGGCCTGCTGCTGCAGCAGCTGGGGGGGGGGTCTGATCCACCTCAGGCGCCTGTGGGGGGGGCAGCGTCATCGTCCTTGCCCCCATCCACAAAGCGTATGACCTGCTGTGCAGCAGCGGCCAGTGCAGGGGCCCGCTCTAACAGAGCACTGTCCTTTAAGCTGGTGTCAATGTGTGCTGGTTTATTGTGTTTGGGCTGGCACAGCAGAACCACAGTCTGCATGGCAAGGTGTTGAAATGTAATTTCAAGCCGTTTGGGAGCACAACGTACAAATTCGCCGATGTCCACTGTGCTCCAGTAAGTGCTTGAGCCATGCATGTGCGCCACCGTTGCTGCCGCACGAGGGCTGATTTGGCCGTCTGCAAGGAAGCTGCTTGACTGCGGTGTATGGCTTCTACTTGAGCAAGTGTGAGCGTACCGATGGATGATGTACTCTGCCGCACGATTTTTGCAGATTCAAGTAAATCTGGTGGTTGTTGGCTGGTCAAGTTTTTCATGTATCTGCAAATGCTTGGCAGGCTGTGCCCACGCACTTTCTCGGCGTCAAAGGTTGGTTGCGTACAGGACTTCACCGGAGCTGCACACCAGCACGGAGTAGACACAGTCCTCATATATCGCTTCAATTCCATGCATAAGGTCGTTCAGATGATCCATGGCAGATCGGTCGACAGTCTGCGCCGGAGCGCAACAGCAGCCACCCATGGCTTGCCGTTGCTTCCCTCCAGCTGAAAGCTGGCTTGCCACAAGGAACACTCCGATGTATAACCCCAACAAACATGAAATTAAACCAAATATTGAAAATGCCTGCACGTATCATGCTAGCGTTCAAATGTACTCCCGGTTTCCAGCGGAAGGCAAGCCGCGACGGGACACGGCTTCTCGCGGCTGGGCACAGGGGCTGTAAAGTGCATACCGAAAGGGCACTCAAAAGCGTGTATTCTGCTGCTATTCAATCATGTTGGTGCATCTATCGCCCTCCCCAGGCTCCGCTGCTGCTGCCGCCGCCGCCGGTGCGCGCTGCGCCCCACGCAGGCTTGGCACCTGCATTGCCGCCAGCGCGGGATCCGAAGCCGCCTCCAGTAGACGCCCCGCCGGTGCGGCGTGCGCCCTGCGGTTGCGCAGAGGGAGCAGCTGCGCGTGCAGCACGTGCAGCAGAGGCTGATGCTGCCGCCTGTTTGGCCTTGTCGCCCTCCAGCGCCTTCTCAGCTGTCTCCCGAATGGAAGCCAGCTCACGCACCGAGCTTGTGAAGAACTTCCCCAAGTCGGTGGTCTCGTCGCGGGGGCGCACCACAACGAGGCTGCCCTGCACGTAGAAGTGCATGGGGTCTGAGCTGCGGTAGGCGATGCCGCTCTCCTCCCCAGCCGCTGCTGCGCCCTCGCCACCAGTGGCCTCAGACGCGTCCGTCTCAGACACATCCTCGAAAGCAGCACCCTTGATGCCCTGCACTGGCTGCCAGTTCTTTACCTTGAGCTCCACCAGCTGGTCGTGCACCTTGCTCTCGCTGCACTTCATGAAGGAGGCCACCTTGGACACGTCAATGGTTGTGTACAGGCGCAGGAAGGAACGAAGCTCCTCCAGACCAGTGGCGCGCTGCAGCGCCTCGCGCTTGAACATGGCACGCTGGCGGGCCGTGACGGCCTTGGCGTTTCCGGGGCGGTCGATTGTGAAGGCGCCGTCGATGAAGCCGGGTGCAGCAAAGTCAAACAACTCTTCCAACGCCGTCTCTGCAGCAGCCACCTTGGCGGGATCGCTGCCGTCGCCCAGGTTGGCCACCACGTCCATCTTCTCGCCGTACTTCTTGCGGGTGCGTGCGCCCACCACCTCGTCCACCACATTGAGGCCAGGGCAAGTGGCCAGGGGCACCGCCACCAGCGCCATAATCTTGTCCGCTTGCTTTTGGATGAAGCGGGAAGTGGAGCCGGCCTCGCTGAACAAGTGCGCAGTGCGGTCAAAGAACAGCAGGATACGGGAGAGCACTGCAGCAGCGTCAGAGTACCGGCGTGCCATGAGCAGGGCGTACCCAAGGTAGTAGTACAGTGAGATGTGGCACTTCTGCACACGGGCAAACAGCGCGTCTGCGGCCAGGTCAATGTCCTTGGCCACGGCGACAGCAGAGCCATAGTCGCCCAACTTGGCGTGCAGGCGTGTGAGGCAAATGAGGCAGAAGAACCCTGACATGTCCGTGAAGCTCTGCATGATGAGCGCTGAGGAGCCCATTGCGGTGGAGAGCTTGGCGATGGAGGTGGGCACGCGCTTGCTGTCACCCTCCTGCTGCTGCTGCTGCTGCTCCTCCTCCTCGTCGTCGGACTGCTGCACGGGGGCGGCGGTGGCGGCGGGGCGCACTTCGCCTCGGAGCTTCTCCCGAATCTGTGTCTTCTCCACGATCTGGTACAGGTACATGAGCACTTCGTGCGTGGACCACACGTCAGCCAGCTCATCGTCATCCATATCGTGCACATCCTCATTCAGGATGGCTGCTGCAGCCTCGGCGCCATCGCCACCCTCCAGCTCAGAGACAACGCTGCCGGCGTCATCCTCGTTCTCCAGCTTGTTGCGCTGGCGTGCCTGCTCGTTGCGACGCTTGTGGAAGGTCTCATAGTACCACACGAATTCATCCATGATGTTAAACACCCACTTTGCAGGCAGCTGCAGGCCCTTGGAGGCATCCTCTGTCTCCTCCTCAGCAGCTTCTGCGAAGGCATGAAGCATGACAGTACAAATTCCGCACTCAGCTGGTAGCCTCGTATGGTGACAAGGTTCAGGCACTAACCAATCACGTAGTCAAAGAAGTCACGGTAAGAATCCCAAGCATCACCGTAGTCTGAAGACCGTGCAGGGGCCTCCTTGGAAGGCAGTACGGCGAGCAAGTGCTTAAAGTACAGCAGATTGTACAGCACAATAAAGCTGCGGTCCGCATCCAGCAGCTCCTGCACATCGCCAGAAGCAGGCCAAGGAGACTCAGCATAATGGGCCTTGGAGATGTTGCGGAACTCTTTCTCGTACATGTGCAATACATCTGCAATCGCAAAATGTGTGAGGAGCAAGCTGCCGAACACGATCACCATCAAAAAAATCCGGATGCACTCCGTGCATGAGCCCGCCAACAACAACGAAAACATTTGAGACCAAAATTTGTTAGTATTGCATGGCTGCTCGATAATGCGTTTAAAGTGGGAGGCAAGTGCAGAAGAATCGTGCTGTGCCTGCCACGCTGCTCCTGCCAAGATGCTGAGCAGCAATCCCATCACATATGTCCGTCCCTATACGTACCATAGCTGCGGCGGGAGTCGACTGCAGTTTGAAATTCGCGCAGGAAATCTTGCACTGCGGGTGGGATGGACGAATCCGACGAGCCGAGGTTGGCTTCAAATCCGCTCATGGCTGGAATATCGCGCTGCAGGCAAAGAGAGACCACAACACAGAGAGCACTGCGAGGCAGTACAGGCGCAATCGGGAATGATAAAAGTGCGAGATGCCACCGCTACGCGCTGTCTCGAGCGACGAGATTCGTGGGAGCAATGAGCCCCTGCAGGGCAATTCATGGGCGCTACGGAAGGGTCTCAGCTCATGCAGCGCATGAGGCAGTGCTTGCAACGAGGCACGGAACCAAGAGACCGAGTATCAAGCATGTTCTAGATACAAGTATTTGCGACACTTTGCCCAAATCGGCTGGCACCAAGTGCACCCTGCACACTCACAGCTGAAGCAAGGGGTAGTGGCTGAGCGTGAGACTCAAGACTTCGATGAATATTTCAAACTAGTACACCTTGGTCGGTGTGCTGGTTGCATCGGCAGCACCGTCGTTGGTGGGTGGCGACGCCACAGCACTTGCAGCGGGGGTGGCACCCCCCCCTCGCACCAGGGGCTTGTCGCTGGCGGGGGTGGCTCCAACCGCCACTTTGAGCCCCGTCCAGATGCTGGACAGGTCCCCATACTCCCCCTCGGGGCCCAGCACCATCATGAGCACTGGGAACAGCAGGGTGGACCACAGCAGCGAGAACGCGATGGTGGATAGCAGGATGGCGCCCATCTTGGTGAAGAAAATCACAATGGCGCCAAAGAGGAACACGCCTGCACCAAAAGTGGTCACGGCCCCCGCCAGCACCGACACACCCATGAGGGTGAGCGCCATGCGCATGCGCTCGTACCGTGTGAGGTGAGGCGCCCCCTTGGGCCGGTGCTCCTCTGCTTCCATGTACGCATTGGCGTAGTGCACCACGTAGTCCACAGAGAAACCGATGACAATCACAGATGAGATGCTTTCTGTGATGCCCAGCTCCCAGCCAAGCACCTGCATCAGGCCCAGCACGGTGGCCACGATGCCTGCGATGGTGAGGGTGGCCAGCCCCCCCACGAACACGTTTCGTGTGGACACAACCAGCACCACCAGCGCCACGGAAATGGAAATGGCCATGCCCACGAGAGCATTGCGGATGAATGCACGCTCAGAGATCATCCACTGCCAAGCCTGCCCCGCGGTCTGCAAGGCATTGTTCACACCGGCGGGGGAGGCGGCATTGCGGGCATCTATGAAGTCCTGCCAAGCCTCGTACACGGGGTAGTTGGTGGAGTACGGCTGGAAGGGCTCCAAGTTCGTCTTGAACACGACCTCTGCAAACACCAAGCGCCCAGACAAGAAACCGATGCGCCCTGCGTTGCAGATAGAACTGTACACAGGGTCTTTGCAGAAGCTGTCCTTCAACAAATCAAAGAATGCGCCGCGCTGCACGGCTGCATCTGTGGAGTTCACATACGGGAAGACGCGCCCGGTGCTGTTCAGGTACTCGCTCAGGGATCGAGGCCAGCAGGACAGCTCAGAGTCATACCGCTGCACGGTGCGAGCAGCATCACATGTCTCCAGCATGGCCTGCTGGGCGACAGGGGCAGAGGGGTCGAAAGCCCCGTCGAAGATGGGAGAGCCCTTCTCTGTGGGCTTCCACTGGCTCACGCCGTCACGGTTGATGCCTGTGACGCCCCACGTCAAAGTGATCTCCACAGTGGTGTCCCTGTCGGTCAGCCCAAACTCCTCGTCGGTCCACTTGATGCCGCGGCCAGTGTAGTGGGACTCGGGTAGGAACTCCTCCTGCTTGGACAGCGGCTGCAGGTTGACGGCAGACACCACCGCCAGGATGAACAGGACAGCAAACCCAGCCAGCACAAACCAGCGCGCCTTGAAAATGTTCGGGGACCACACGTTGCGGAAGCATGCCTCCATGGCGCGATCCGCCTGGATGCCCACGTCATCGTCTTCATCTCCCAAGTGCTTCTTACCGGCAAACACGCCCATGCCAGCGCCGTGCTGCGGGTTCTCCACATCCACCGTGGGGGGGGCGACCGCAGCGGGGGTGGCTGTGGCCGTCATCTCCACGCCACCAGCGTCGCCCTCGCCCTTATTGCTCACCTGCTGCTTCTTGCGGCTGCAGCACACCCCACAACAGTGGTCCCAGCACCACAGCTCGCCAGATCGCACGTTCATCTGCCAAAAACCCACCAGGGCTGGCAGGAACGCCAAGTTCAAAATCCACGCCATCACCACAAGGGACGCCGCAAAGTACCCAAACGTGGCAATGGGCATGATCTCAGACACACCCGTGGCCAAGAATGCAGCCGCTGTGGTGCCAGAGGTCACAGCTGTGGCGCGCACCGCTCGGCGGAAAGTGTACGCCAGGCGGTCGGTAAGGGAGGCGTACTTTGCTCCCTTGGCAAGCTTGGCGGCGGCAGCGTCGTCCCCGGCCAGGGCGGCCTGCGGGTCTCCCTTCCCGCCTGCTTCCTGGAAGTAGTCCACTGGGTCTGCAGTGGGGGCTTGTTCAAACTGCAAAGAGCACTTGGTGTTGGGGGGGTGTTTCTTGCGAGGGCAGGGGGGGGGTGTATTACGCACGGCATCAATAAACACGAAAATGTTGTCGGCACCAATGCCCAGAATGATGAAAATGGCCAGGGAGTGCAGGGTCTGGAAGAAGGAGATTTGCAGCACAACACGGTAGAAGAAGATAGCAACGGGCATGGACATGAGGATTTGCAGGATGCCTGTGATCCCCAGGAACGCAGAGTTCGTGTGGTAGCACAGGTAAAGCACCACAAATACGATGCTGCCGCCGGCCCAGTACAGGTCGGTCTGCACAACGGTGTTGAACTGCAAACGGGGGGGGGGATTGCGCAAGCAGGGCAGACTGGCAGGGGGGGTGGGGGCTCACAGCATGGCCGATGATACGGTTGCCGAAGATGATTGCCTCCACATTGCTGTTCTCGTAATCACTAATGATGTAGTCGCGGAAGGGTGCAATGAGCTCGTCGAACTTCGTCTCCTGGTCTTCAACCCGGTCGTTTTCGTTTGCAAAGCCAGCCAGGGGCAGGCCCATGGGGAAGTATGACCGCATGTACTCAGCGCTCAGGCTGCAGCTGTTGGGTGTCCCTGATGTGTTTTGGCAGCTTCCGAAGCGGCGGCCAAACAACAGTCCACGGGTGGACAGGGCGGCCAAATCTGCGATTTGCTGGGCAGTCCACAGGGTCGGGTCTGGCTCATCGGCCTGTACACGGGCACCTCGGGTGGCGTTCACGGCGTACTGGGACAGCAACGCATCCAGCTCTGTTTGTGTCATATCCACAGTTGCCTGCTGGCTGATCTGCAGCGTCGCTGAGTCATCTTTCTTCAAGTTTGCAAGTTGTGCGGCTGGCAGTTGCACGATGCTGACGGGGCGAGCACACTGTCGCAGTGTGTTGGTGCGCACATTGGGGTCCACCAACACTTGATGGCAGATGCTTGAGTAAAAAGACGACGACACAAAGCGTGTTTCGACCTCTTGAATGCGTTTCAGGTTGGCTGGCGTCAGCAGGTTGCCCTTCTTGCCGCGGTACAGCATAAAAATATCAAACTCGCTGTCGGAAACACTTTGTCGAGCCACAACTTCAGATGCAGATGAGCCTCCATCAATTGCCTCCAGAACTTCTGCGCGTGCCTCGTCCACAGCATCAAATTCTGTGACACGAAGATCGCTCCTGCGAATCGGGTCTGTGGTTGCCAGGTTGTCGGCTAACGATGAGTGACCTCAGCATCAATGAAACTGCATGGTCTCGCCCCAAAGCACTCGGCATTCAATAAAACCAACATAAAAAGCTGACTTACTTGATCATGAAGTCAGCATTGCTCTGTGAAGCGAAAACAGAAGAAAAGTGCGGTTAAATGGCTCCGCAAATTCCGCGCATAGAGCAGCCACGTTGGAAAGGCGACTCACAGTCTCGCTGAATTCCACGTTGCCAGATGCTGACAAAATACCTGCTAGAACAAAGAAGACGACCAGAACAGCAGCAATAACCGCCTGCGAAAGAAAGCCTCACTTTATGCTCTCGACAAAAGGAAGCATTCTAGGATTTGCTTACGCAAGGCCATTCAGCACACCAGCGAGCGACTCGTCGAAGGGAGTGACTTTTTGTATGCAGCACAGCCCCACCAAAGTTCTTGATGAGAGGATGCTCTTGGGTTGTCTCTGCAGTCGGGGCAACCGAATCAGCCATGATCGGCACCACGTGGTTTTCTCAACACAAGGACCAGATGGGCGCTTCTATTCCTGCCTGTTTGCTGATTCGCTAGCACTAGTCATAATGACCAGCCACAAGCAAAAAAAGTCACTTGGAATTGATGTCTTCCCGGCTTTTCAGCAGAGTGCCGTATGAGCTCACAAACTTCTGCTGTCTTATCTGTGCCCACGGCGGGGGGCCGGGTGGGGAGTGGCGCTCGGCCTCCGGTTTCCAAGTATGGCATGTGTGATAAGTCAATCGAAAAACTGCAAAGAATCAGTCTTGCCTCCCATTCGTTCAAGTACGCATTATTTTTGTTCACGCCTGTGCCTTGTGGTTCTGACGCCAGTCTCGCATTTGGCTCTACCACTTGCTTGCCTGTGACGCTCGCAGGCTCGTGACAAACTGAGCATTGCACCAGGCACTGAGTGTATATAAGCAACTGCCGCCTTGTCTGCCTGTGCTGCATAGAGTACTGGCTGCAACAACCTGTGAAGGCCTGAGCTTTGCTTGCGTTTCTTCTCCATGGCTGCTGCTTGGACGCCGCAGCTAGATGAGGCACTTCGGCTCGGAGTCGTCAAGCATGGCACAACCGCATGGAAATCAGTTGCATCTGAATCTTTGGATGGTGATTTTTCAGAGCGGCAATGCTCCAGCCGCTGGAGCAAGGTAGGATCTTGATGCCTTCTGCCCACCGGCATTGACCGACGGATTTTTTGCATCATGCAGAGCTCATGGAAGCAACATGCACCGATCGTGCCTTCACAGATATCCAAAGACTTGCACTGTAAAGGCGAATGGGCAGAAGCAGAGGATGCTGTGCTTGTGCAGTGCCTAAACTCCGGCATGTCGAAGTGGAGCGACATTGCTGCAAGGATTCCTGGTCGTAATCGAAAGCAGTGCCGCGAGCGCTGGTTTGGCCATTTGGATCCCAACCTCAAAAGGGAGGACTGGGGCCCAGATGAGGATGCCCTCCTGCAGGCTTTGTACTCTCAGTCAGGTATGTCTTGCAGCAACGGCAATGGGCAACTCGCACCACGCCAACAATTGTTGATGAGTTGCCGGGCCTCCCAGTGGCCAGCGGCTACACTCTGACCCAAACAGTGCATTAAACATCTTGCGAATGTGCAGGCGACAAGTGGTCGGAGATAGCAGACCGACTTCCGGGGCGCAGCGAGGTCTGTGTGAAATTTCGGTGGCAGCAGTTACGAAAGACCCGCAGCTCAAGTGGCACCTCTGACGAGGCAGAGGCTTCTCAAGACGACCAAGATTTAACCGAGACAAATTCTGCAGCTGTGTCGGTTGCTGCTGCTGCACCACCCCCGGCAGCTCCGGGAACCAGTCAGGCCTTGCACCCAGCCGCGGCAGCTGCCACAGCGTTTGCTCGCGGCGGCCCCTCTGCTGCAGCAATGATAGCAGCACGCATGCCGCGCATGGTGGCAGTACAGGGCCCGGGAGGGGGCGTGCTCCACTTGCCGCTGTTCCCATCCATCCCCGGCGCCCCCCCGGGGACCCTTCCGGCCGGCATCGCCCCCCCCCCAAACACAGTGCCGGTGCAAACGCCCCATGGTGTCATCCTAGTGCCTATCGCCATGGCTGGCGCTATGCGTGCTGCCATGAGCGGGGGTGTCGCCGCTGCCGCAGCCCATGCCCAGCAGCAAAGCAACACTGCCACGGGGACAGGAAACCGCCCCCCCCCTGGGACCCCCCTGGCACTGCCCATCGCAGCACTGCCCACAACCAAGGCGTTGTCTGCCGGCGGCTTTGCTGGTACCCTCTCTGCACCTGTGCCTGCTGTCAAAGTCGCTGTGCGATCTGTCCCGCAGGCCACGGGAGTGGCGTCAGCTCGTGTAGGAGCTGTGACTGCTGTTTCTGCGGCCCAAGCCCCTGACGCACCAGCCCCCCTGGTTGTTGCACAGGGCTCCATCCACCCGCAGGCCCTGCCAGTCGGCAGTGCCAGTGCAGCGCTGCAGCAGCACATGATGCAAGGCATGCCTGCAGGTGCCATACCGCTGATGACGCGGCAAGTGATGACGCGGGGCCCAGATGGACAGCCCATGCAAGTGTCCATTCCCGTGCTGCCCAACGGACAGCCCCTTCCAATGCAGCTGCTGCAGTATACAGTGCGGGGCCCGGGGGGTGCGCTGTTCCTGAGACCAAATCCCGCAATGGGGGGCCTCATGGCCTTGGCAGGGGGGGGCATGCAAGCGTCCATGGCTGCTGCCATGTCTGCCAGCAACCGCCCTTCGCAGGCAGCCAGTATCAGTGCGGCTGTGGCTGCCGCACGCGCCGCTCGTCTGGGCGGTGCAGCCGCCGCCTCCGCCAATGCCAGCACCGCCGCCAGTGCAGCCGAGGCGGAAGATGTAGACGCACTGGAGGCCAGCGTGGACACCATCAGTGACATGCACACTGGCCGCAAACGACCAAACCTCGAATCATCTCTGGACATGTCGTGGGGGGGTGTAGAGGGGAGGGGCAATCTGCAGTGGCCCAGCCCCCCACGGCCCGGGGGGGATGACCACAGCTACGAACTGGACGACTCAGCTGAAGACTATCGCTTGGGTGCAGGCGGATTGGGCTCCACGGCGCCAGCTGCGCTTTTTGGCGGCTCCGGCAGCAGCAGTGCCCGCGGCAGCTCGCCGAGCAGCCCTACCAGCCCAGCCGTGCCACGCCCCAAGTCCTCTGCAGACGCCCCCAGCAACAGCGCTGCCTTCAACTTGCGCATTCGGGCAGGGGGCGTCATGGGACACAACATCGAGTCGGTGAGCCACTTGACACCCCGCCTGGACGAAGGCATCAATTGGACCAGCAGTGCGCCCCCAACCCCACAGGGGGCAGGTGCACCTGCCCACCCCCACTCCCGCGGCCGCAGCGACAGTGCTCTGTCAGATGTGAGCCGCACAAGTCGCAAGCGCGACGCGCACGACGTCACCCGCCGCAACAGCGGCTCCGTGGGGCAGCCCAGCAGCCCATTTGGAGGGCCCGTCGCCGCTCCCTCGGAGCCGCGTGTCTTGGCCCATCGCCGCAGCAGCAACGCCTCAGTGGCATCTGCATCCTCCCACGGCGCGGGGGAGCGGCACCAGGACACAATGGCCAGCACATGGGGCAGTCTCACCAGCCAGGGCGCGGGGGGCACATTTGGCAGCGACGCCTCGGGGCGTCACAGCCAGCAACAGGCAGAGCACGGCTCTGAGTCTGACGAAGATTTGGCCGACACTGGAGGGCAGCACACGCCCCAAGATGCCCAGGGAGTCATCTGGGACTTCAACCTGGCAGGTATCCACTCAGCTAAGCCTGAGTCTGTCCCCAAGCGCGTGCCCTCCGCAGGCAGCACGGGCGGCGGCCGCAGCAGTGTGCCCGCTGAACGCAGTGCGCCAGTCGTGGCGGGGGTAACACCGCGCAGCCGACGCTCCAGCGACTCGGCACCGGCTCCCTCTGTGCGCGACCCAGGGCACGGACTTGGCGCCAGGCTGCCGGCTGGGTCCCCGGCACCAAGCGCGGTGTCGGGGGGCACAGCGTCAATCTTCTCACCCGGCGGCGTGAACAACACTTCTGCTACTCGGGGCGGGGGCGCTCACGACGCCTTTGCTCCCACTGCGACAGCTAGCACACCCGGGCTAGCCAGCGTGACCCCCCACGCTGCCCGACATGGCTTTCGTTCGCCGGGCATCATCATCGACACGCCAGACTCTGCACCGCGCAGTGGTGGCGTGCAAAACCTCCTCTCGGAGCGTAGTGTGAGCGACGTGCCTCTCCTGGGGGGGCGGGTAGTCACAGAGGAGGCCGAGCTTGACTTGAGCACCAGCCTCACAGCGCTTTCCCTGGAAGAGGGGTCAAACGGCGCCGCTGTGGAAGCGGGGCTGTCGGTGGTGGGCACCAGCATGCGCATCCACCAAGACGGCAACAAGACGGGCGGTGGCATGGCCCCCCCTGCGCAGCAGGCCGTCGGCTCCGTCGGCATGCTGTGGGGCTCAGGCGAAGTGATCGATGGCCTGATTGTCACGGACGACGGCACAGATGTGATCCACGACTTGAATATCCCAGACACATCGGAGTTGAATGTGTTCGCTGGAGACATGGGAGGGCGTGCCGGCTCCCCCTACGGCACTTTGGGCTTCGGGGGGCTGTCTGGGGCCCCCTCCTCATACCAAGCCTCACCCTCCCACGGCCGCCGAGATGAGCGCATTTCACTGCAAGCTGCTACCGGCGGCGGCATGGACCCCCCCCTGCCTTCCTTTCACTCCCTCAGCGGCGACTTGGCCTTTGCCCTCAGCGGGGAGGGAGCAACAGAGGCGCAGCTGGCAAGCGTGGCAGCCACCCTGGCCGCTGCCGCGGTGCAGGCCGACTCACGACTGGAAGGCAGTGCATCGCTGGATGTCAGTCTATGAGCACACCCACAAGCAGCGTGTGACAAACCTGCGTGCACACATGCGCAACAAATAGTGCAGCTACTGTATACACGTGTACCGATAATGTATTCCAAAGCCCCATAGCACCAAGCAATGCAACTCAACGAATGCCCAGCGAATAGTACTGGAAGGCGTCATACATGCTTGTTGAGAACGCCGAGGCAGATGCGTCCACCAGGCCATTCACGTGGGCCGCAATGTCGGCGTCTGTTTTCAGCCCAGGTGCAAAGCGCTCTGCCAGCTCCGTCAGCACCGCCTGAGAGCCTTTCTGGAAACACGGCAGGTGGCTGTTGCCAGCCAGTGTCATTTCCACGAGCAGGGTGATCTTCGCAGCCGATTTCCGCAGGGCGGCAAAGGCACGAATACATAGGGAGCGGTAGTACTTGAAGAGGCGCGAGTCTTTGCCCCCCAACACCCCCACGAAATCCGTCGTCAGTTTCCACGGCGCCGATTCGAAGTTCATGTTGCCGCCTGGGGAGGAGGTGAACAAGAAGCCGAAATCGATGTGGATGACGTGCCCATTGGCGTCCAGCAAGATGTTGCCATTGTGCCGATCTTTGATCTGCAGCACATAGCACGCAATGCTGTACGCAGCAAGGCTGCGTGCGAAGTTCTGACGCGCCAGAGAGTCTCGCTTTTCAGCGTGCCGTCCGCGCCGGAAGTAACGCACGAACCAGTCATCCAGGGTGGTAAATGACTCATCCTTCTCTTTCAGGGCGTGCACGCTGACTGTGTCAGGCACTGCCTCGATGATGCCGCCATCTTCGTCAGTGGACAGAATGTCATATGGGCGTAGCCACACCGGCACCCCTGAGGCCTTCCAGATGGCAGCCATTTGCTGCAGCAACTGCGACGCAAACTGCTCCTGGCGCAAGTCGTCATGGGATTTGATGATGACAGGCACGAGGCGCCACCCACTCAAGTGTCCGTACGGTGAAGCTGCCTGAATGCGCTCAGCTTTGTCCTTCCACCGCTGCTTGAACGCCACCGTTGCCTCGTGTGTCTCTGCGTGAGCAGACAGGGCAGCAGCGGTGGCGCCGTCCGGCACAACGCTGCCCACGTCACTGACCCCCCGGTCGCGTGCAGGGCTGATTTGCGGGGATGCTCCTGCCCCGCCTAACCCGCCCTGGCGCCCTGTGGCCAATGCCTCGTCAAGGTCGCTGAAGCCGCCAGCAGCGGCGGCCTCGAAGTCGGTGAGTCCTGCAGCAGTGTGGGCGGCACTGCCCGCCATGCCCACCCCTGCAGCCCCCGCACCGCCCCCCAGCATGGGTGTGCTGGAGTTGCCGGGGCCCTGCTCCCCGCTGCTAGTGCCTTGCCGATGCAGCGACCGGCTCTGGGTGCGTGCTGCATCGGCATAGCTCACAGCACTAGCACTGCTGCTGCTCGCTGCTTGGCCACCCAAGGCATGGGGCGCAGTCTTGGGGCGGGTCGGCGAGACCCCCGTGTCCCACATTCCGAGCCCCCCTTGACTGTCGTCGTCACTGGGCAGCTCCCCATCGCTGCCCGAGTCCGAAAACACCGAGTTGTCGTCGCCCTCATCTAGCTCCAGCATATCTTGGCCCAGCTGCGTGCCCCGCTTGTGCACCCCGTAGCGCATGACGTGGTCCCTGGACGCGTTGGCCCGGGCACTCACAGGCGTGCTCCTGCCGTCAGACGCTGGGCGGAAGGCATTGGTTGAGGCCGGCACTGCCCGAATAGTGGGGGGGTTGCCAGCGTCTGGGTACGGCGTGACCCCGTCTTTGGCGGCTCCTGCAGTGGCAGCGGGCAGCAGCGATTCGCCCAACGCGGTGTTGCTCGGCTGGGCACCCGCTGTTGCATAGGGGGCAAGGTGTTGAACAGCTTCTCCCACTGAAGTGTGCAGCGGCTGTGCCTCAATAGCAGCTTTGCCCCCATTGACCCCCTTTCGGCGGCCCTTGATGCCGCGAGGAGGGATGGTTGTGGTGCGCGCCGCCCCCTTGGAGCGGTGCTTCTGGGGGGGTGGGGCCCTGCTGCTTGAGCTGCTTACCCCAGGCTGTGGCAGCGGCTGCACAAGGCCTGCTGTGCTGCCCCTGTTGGTTTCAAGCAGCTCCACGTGCCCGCGCTCACTCACGTCGCTGGTATGCCCAGATTCAGAAAACGCCCGCCCACCTGTATCGCTGCTGCTGCCCACGAGAGTGGAGTAGTCTCCGGCTGCACTGCCACCACCGTCAGCTGCAGCAGCCGCAAGCCCAGCTCGGCTCCCTGCCCGCGAATGCCCCGTGGTGCTGCGGCCCCGACGCCTGCGGGACTTTCGCCCTGCCTGGCCGTCCTCTTCGCCAGCCCCAATGCGGTGAAACATGTCGCTTCCTCGCCGCCGCATTTCGCCAAATGCAGCTGAGGCAGCGCGCCCGAACTCATTGAAGCCCTTGCGAGCATCTGCGATGATCTCAGATACACCGGTTCCACTTGATTGTCGCGGGCGGGCGTTCCCCCCTGCACCCCCTTCGTCCCCACTGGATGACTCAGAGTCGCCCAAGCCCCAGGTGTACGCGGCATGCCGGGCAGCACCGTGTGCCCGGTGGGCAGTCTCCCGGTCCTCAGCGGGATCCTTAGAGGTGCGCTGTGCTGTAGCAGCTTTGCGTGCCCTGCGTTCAGCTGCGGCTTGTGAGTACTCGCCATGTCGCATGCGACCAGACACGGCGGCAGCTCGCTCCAGCTGTGCCATGTGTGCTACCAGGGCAGAGCCTCCGCGCCGGGCACGCAGGGCGGCACGCTTGCTATCGCCCCACACACTGGGATCCTGCATGACAACTTCAAGAACAACCATGATCGGAACACGCTCCTTGGTTTTGAAGCAGAAGCTCTCATCAGGGTGCACACCCACGATGCGGTTGTGGGGATCACCCACTGGCACATACAGTGCCGCTGCAGTGCGGTTGGCTCCGCCAAGATACCCCTCGGCGATGCTGCGCATGCCATCTCGCAGCATGTTGTTGCGACCACCATCAGGCGCCCCTCGAAGGGTGCGACTCAGCCGCAGGAACTCGTCCCAGAACATTAAGTTGGCGTTGTACCACTGCCTCGAGGCATCATGCTTCGGCTTCGGGGCCAGCTGAGACGAAGTCAGCCCAGACAGCGGCTGCGCAGAGCGAGGGGGGGTAGCTCGGGTGGGAGGGGCTGCGTTGCTGCCTGAGTGCTGGGGGGCATCGCCAGGCAGCTCTGCATACACGTCAGATGCCGCTGTAGATAGCACATGCACGGGGCTTGTGGGGCGCTCTCCTTCAGCCTCAGCAGTGGGCGATGTCGCTTTGCTCTCGCCTACTCCGCTGCTGGGGGGGGCTGCCAGTGCAGCAGGCCTGACGCTTTGGACAGGCGCTGCAGCACCCCCTGACTCTTCTGTGTCTTTTCCCTGCCCAGTCATTGGCGCAACGAGCAGGCGGCCGGGCCCATCCACCATGAAACGGCCAGCAGCTGCCCGGCCCTGCGCAGTGACGGCTTGGGACAGCTGGCTGCGCCCCGAATAAAAACCGCTCAACCGGTCGTGTGCTTGAGATGGTGGGGGAGACAAGCCTGCAGCTACTGTCGCTGACAAGGTCCCACGGTAGTTTTGATGTGCTGAAGCTGCATACGAATTCAAAAACCATTGCAGCCGGTGTGCGAAAAGAAGGGACCTGCAAAAATAGATGCGTTGCGAAGCGAATTGGCATAAACATATATTGCTGCATACTTTTCTGCCCTATCTAACAGGAAGACTTCCAGGTGAGTAGCGTCATCAGGTGCCCCGTGCAGGAGGAAATTCATCAGCTGCGGAAAATGGGCTGTGGCAATGGCAAATTCGCGCTTCTGCGTGAAGCACATACCTGAGGTGCATAGAACCTGAACTGGTTTGGAAATCGATCATAAAAATCGAACAACTCGGAATGAATGTCCTGCAAGAAATCAGTGTCTCACTGGGCTAGTGGAGGTGGGCATTGCCTGGAAAGCTCCGAGCCATGCATCACGCACCTTGTGCGCATACAGCTGTGCGACAATCCAGAATGCCGAGTCCCCCCCACTTTGGCGCCCTGTGGACTGTATGGCTTTCTGCAATTTCTCCACTGCTCTCTGAAAGCTGGCAACAAGCTGAGCGGAGGTGAGCTGCTGCTGTCCGCCACAGCAGCCGGAGCAGCATCCGCTGGGTTGCGGAGGCGCACCCATGGCTGCATACTCCTCCTCAGCAGTTGATTTGGCACAACCACACCAAGATGAGCTAGTTGCTTGGTCCGTTCCTGCCATTGTCAGCAAAGGCTTCTGCTCGTCCCGGACCCGCATCGACTGGCCTCTCAATGCGGAAATAGAATTGACGAGGGCACAACGCGGCACTGCATCAGCGCCTCTGCTCGCCGCATATGCTTAGTGCAATGCCCTTGCATTATCAGGGATTGATTTGGCTATCATGTTGCTGTCAAGCCTTGGATCTCAAGAAATGTGTTTCAGGCTAGGTATCCAATAGAGAGGGTGATGTGGGGGGGTGTAGGGCTTGGCTTTATGGGCAAGGTTTCAGAGTGCTCAACGCCGGAAAGGACCAGACTGACTATGCTTGACACCATAACACTCCCAAGCAACACGGATAAAGTTCACTCAGTGAAAACCCCGGTGCCGACAACACCACAAAATACCACTGTGACCTTCAAGTCAAAGGGCTGCTCTCAATGCTGGCAGAATCACGGGCCCCCTTCATACCGCCTTCCCTGTGTGTTGAGTTCCCAGTGGCCAGCCTCAAGCAAGTCTGAGCACGGCGGCGTCCGCGCAAACACAAAGCTGAGCCGTGGTGGCAGGCCCAAGCTGCGAAACATCAACGATACAGCCAAAACACGCGCCGTGCGTTTGCGCAGTCAAGGCGGAGGCTGCACCAGCAACCCCCGATCCGAGGTGACATCAGCTGCACCTGCCGTGCCGGAGAAACACTCGTGATGCATGCTTTCTGCGAAATTACATTATGCGCCCGCCTGCCTCACATGAGCATGATGCTACTACCAGCTGCACTCAACGTGGCGCTTGCCCTATTAGGAACGCTGCTGTCACCAGCAGGCTCATTCCTGCCGCGCAAACTCTCCAGAGATGGCCCCAAGCCCCCCTCTTCCAGAAGGCTCCACTCGCCAGGCGCCACACTGCCAAAGGAAATGGCTGGAGTTACGCCCCCTTGGCGTTTTCGGGCCCCGCCCTTGCGTGGGTGCAGCCCGATGGGCCCGCTGCGCCCTGCAATGGGGTCGCCCCCACTAAGCACGTGTGCAGCGGCAGCATGGCCCAGGGACGGCCCAGCTATATCGCCCCCTGCACCTGCCTGCTCAATGTCCCCAGGGGCGCTGCAGTCACTCTGGCGCGTGTCTGGCCGCTTGATGCCCTCATGGCGAGCAGAGCTTCCAGTGGACAGCCCAAAACGGGGGGGGGGGGCTCTTCTCCCTTCAAGGGTCGCACTGCGACGAGCTGATGTCGCGGGTGCTCCCTGATTGTCCTCTCCAGCCACCAGCAGGGGTGGACGGGGCTTGAGGCCGCTGCGGCGGGGATACATCCTCGCCCAGCTGTGAATGCTCAGCAGCGGGGCGGGCGCAGGGAGGCGACTGTAGCCGGCCACCCCGCCCGAGGTCACGTGCTGCTGCATGGCGTAGGGGAGCTGCGGCGCAGATGGGCCATGTTCCGACTCCAAAAATTGTTCCGTGTCATGTGTGCCAGGATCCACCTGTTCCAGCACGGCTGTTCCGCGCATGCCTCGCCCCCACTGCTGGGGGGAGGGGGGCGCAACTGCGCCCCCCGTCAGCAGCAAGGACGCGGCGCTGGCGTGTACGCCACTGGCCCCCATCATGCTGCCTACGTGGGCACTGTGGAACCCCCCTGCACTGGCCTGGGCATACATGCCCCCGGCGAAGCTCAAATCAGAAGCGCTGCTTGCCTCTAGTAGCCCCCCTTGCACCCCCCCTCCCCGAAAAGGGGTGGGTGTGCTGCCAGCAGTCAGATTGTATCTGTCACGCTGCAGCAGCTCGATCCTTGACTGAGCCAGACGGCCCATGACGTGTGTCAGCAGCCCCCTGCCAATGACCACCAGTGTGTCGACCCCCCCTTGCCCCCCTTGCCCTCTCCGGCTTAGGGTGGCAGCCTGAAGCAGAGACAATATCGCGGCTCGAGCAGCTGGATTGAGCCCCCCTTCCCAAGCTTCGTTCCGACCCCCCCCCGGTGCAGTGGTCAAA
>Ga0307982_1000363_pt1 | contig 35874 bp, 33 predicted proteins | sample OrgLakmetagen989_FD_201847 | JGI IMG/M metagenome (GOLD analysis project Ga0307982, IMG submission 201847) | Saline water microbial communities from Organic Lake, Antarctica - #989 | ecosystem: Environmental > Aquatic > Non-marine Saline and Alkaline > Saline | place: Antarctica: Organic Lake... | reverse complement strand
GCCCCCCCCCCCCCCGTCGCACCTCGCACAGAACTATCAACTTCTCCTCACTTCACTGTCGCAATACTTTTTGGTCGGCCCATGCACTTGAACCACTGATCGTTTTGGGTCACTTGAGCAACAGGCTTACCCATCCAAGAAAACAGGTCGCCCTGTTCAAGGGCTGCCGGCATGCCGCGAAGCCAACCCATGAAGATGCCGTTGAGCGTAATGCAGCCTGCGCCATGGAGGGGAGCCGCCATTTCAAGCCAGTCCCACATGTAGGCCACAGGTTTTGCTTTGAAAGCGTGCGTGTGAATGCCGTAGTTGTTGAAAAATAGCCTGCGAGACAACTGGGGGTTGGCAACAGTCCACAAAGGTGGTGGAGGTCCAGGACCAGGGCGATCGAACGCGTTCCGGTAACGACTCACGGGCGTGATGATGTCTTGAACGTTGCTCGTTACTCCTGGCGCAACGAGAGGCGAGAAATTGATCAGGTAAAAGTACCCAACTAGACCACGCACATTGCGCCATGCGTCAACCACTTGAAGAAATTTGCGGAAAGGTTTCTCGGAGCCAGCTTTATTCGGACGGTAGACGTGCATCGTAGCTAGTTCATTTGCACGCGGGCTCTCGTAAAAACGAAAGAGAGACTTCGCATCATGGACAAGAGTTAGGTCGGAAGGAGCCTTAACACCGACTAATCTGTCAAAAAACATGGAGCAGTATGCGTACATAATGCGGATCAGCGTTCCGGGTATGAGCTCCCTTAGGAAGTTAATCTGCTGCCGAAGACCAAATTTGAAAGTCGGAATGGACCCTTCACGCGCTGCAGGAGAATATGTAGACAGTACATCATTGCCTTCAAGAAGCTCCATCGCGTAGAATGCAATCCGAGATGCTAGGACTCCGTCGATAATCATGGAGGGATCTTCACCCAGGCTTGTGACAATACGAACAGCCATTGTAGGCATTTTGGTAGAGTCTGAGTCATAGTAAAACTCGTATCGCGTGGCAGGCCCGCCATCTTGCACAAAAAATGATCCCTCGAAGGGAAGCTTGTGCACGTTGGAGAGCGTTACATCCTTCATTGAGGATGCAGTGGCTGCAACGACGCTCTCTTCAAGAAGACCAGAAAGTTGGGCGGCCTTCTTAATTGCCGTGTCATGTTTCTCTGGAGATGGATTAGCTGTATGCTCGGGTAGCTCAAAGACGTAGGTTAGGCAAAGCCTGGAAGAAGGAAGCTTCGTCTTGAACATTTCAAGAAGTTCTACGTGACCTCAATTACACCTTCTTGTCCTGTGTCCTTCGCTATATATTGTACACGAAGGTAAATTTGGGAACGATTTATAACAACACGTGTTATTTTAGGCTAAAAACATCTACAACGTCTGCAACTATTGCTCGTTAAGGCGTACGTGGTCAAATGTTCAGCAGACACCGACTCATCACAGACCCACGTCACGCAGGAAGAATATTCCTGAATGAAAATCCAGCATCCAAAAGTCGATTTTTTTGCAAAAAAAAACTAACTTTCTAACAACACTTTCTTGTTGCTTGGTGGTGCCTTCTTTCAGGTGCTGTACAGTACAGATAGTACAGTACAGAGAATCGCTGTTAGCGAGAAGCAATATTCTACAAGGAGCTATCTGTTGTCTTGGCACCTTCGGAAGTAGCTCGAGCTATGACAACACGAAGCAAACGAACCCGGTCTAATAGCAACCTTAGTGATGTCAGTATATCTGACGTCGCTGAAGGAGCCAAGGAACCTTCCGTAGCGTCCATTTCTGAGGACGGTCAAGAAGGCACAGGGCGCCGAAGCCGCCGCACTCCTGCCAAGGCCGCTGCGACACCAAAATCAGCGGCAAAGACGCCAGCAGCAGTTCTTTCGACAGCCAAAAAGGCAGCGTCCAAAGCGGCAGCCACCCCGACTCCAGCCAAGAAGGCTGCAGCTGCAACTCCGCGCCGTCGTGGAGCCCAAACGAAAGCCGAGGAGGATGAAGAGGACAACGTTGAAGAAGACGGTGCTGACGATAAAGCAGCAGCGGAAGACAAAGCTCCAGCGGCTGCTAGTAGGGGCAGTAAACGTGGGAAAGCAGCCGCACCGGTGCAGTCTGGAATGAAAGCCAAGAAAACGGCGTTAGCTGCGACTTCAGGAGAATCCGAGGAAGTAAGCTTAGCTTTGAAGGAAGGCGACTCAGCCTCTACGGAAGAAGCAGCAACCGCGGAGGCTGCCGCCAAAGAGGAAGCCGAGAAAGTCGCCACTGCAGGTGCAGTGCGAGTTGGGGCGGGCGCGGTGGAAGTGCCAGCAGTGGCCGTAACCCTGGGCTTGCCCAACGGACCAGTGCGAGAACACCTGGCGAAAGGCCGCAACGTCTCGAAGCGGCCGTGGAAGCGCAGCCAGGTGTGGTGGCCTCTTGAGAATACTCTTCTAGATGCTCTGAGCCACTGGTTTATGTGGGCTTTTTGTGCTCTTTTCTCGTTATTTCTTCTCGTCTTTTTCATGTCAGTGCTAGACAGGCCTTTAAGCTCAAGGTTACACTTTATTATTTGGTGCAACAGCCTTCCTCTCAAAATAAAACACAGTGTCGTCGCTATTCAGCCAGGATGCTCACCGCACAGTTCCCCTGTGTGTTTATACTCTTGGTATTGCTGCCGATGTGCCCACAGGTGAAGGCGTCGTCGTTCATGAAAGGCGACGCGCAAGTGGGGCGAGGCGTAACCTGGGAAGCGCGCAAGGCCAAGAAGGAAGCCAAGGAAAGGGCCAAACAAATGGAAGTAAGGGTGGATGGGTGGGTGTTGCTGTTGTTAATGTGTACTGTGCACTAGGCTGTGGCTCGTGCTTTAGGAATTTTGTATTTTTCTTTGCGCACTTCCTTTTCTTACTCTCTCACGAAATGGAGTCTCACATGTATACCTTAAAGTGTACGCACTGAAATTGGAAGTAACACCAGTGGTTTGATCTCTTGTGTTCTTCTGACGAGTGTGCGGCATGGTGCGCCTGATACCTCACTGCACCACCACTTACCTCATGTGTTTCCATGACTGATCATACGACAACTTTTGAAACAATCTCGCTAAATAGGCGGCGATGAAGGAAGCAAAGCGACAAGAAGCCATCGCCGCGCGAGAAGCCCGCGAAGCCAAGGCAGCCATGAAGGCGGCCAACGAAATGAAGGCCACCGTGGTGCAGAACATTTCCAAGACGCACAAACTCAAGGTACAATCGGGTTTTCAGGTTGTGCTTCTTCTTCTTCTTGTTGATCCTTCTGTGTGGTCTTACAACCTCTTTGTTGAGGTGCTGCTGATCTGCAGGCACTTCTTTGCTTGGTTGCCGACGCCGAGATCTAGTCCATGAAATATTTCTTGAGTTTTCTTTTTCTCTCGTGCTCGAGTGCACCATTCATATGTCTCCTTCTATTCTCGTGTCGCACATACTCCCTGCTCCATTTCAACATTTCGTTCTGGCGAATTGTTTTCACTTGTTTGCGGCAAATTCCTCGCTTTTTTACAGACGATGAACAAAAAGCAACTGCGGATGATCAAGAAGACTCAAGTGAATGCGCAAACGGGTGCAGTGGAGCTGGTCAGCCCTTGGCAAACAAACAATGCCCCGCCGCGAAAGAAAGGCATGAGTGGTGGCAAAAAATAAACGGGCATAGAGTTTTTTTGTTGTTCCTTGGTGTTGCTATGAGGGGTTTAAACTTTGAATGCAGGGAAGCTTGGCAACATCCGCGAATTAATAGTCGCGTGTGCAGTGCCAAACCGCTTCTTTAGCTGCCGTTGAGTTTAAAGGGAGCCATGTGCTTAAATCGAAATCGATAATATAGCCAGTGCACCACCGATTTTGCAATATTGACACGGCGACTCCACCATAAGGCCCTAGCTCGGCCACGAGGGACACGGGCTAGTTCTTCGTTCCCGTTGTTCCGTTGCTATTGGCACTGTTCTTTTGTCGTAACGCGCTAAATAATTCGCATTCAGTAACTAATCACTTCATCGGGATAGCGCGCAGTATACTCGGCTGCTGTAATGTTGGCTGATGGCGGTTGCTGTTGACAAAGACAACGGGAATTAAAATAACAAGAGAGTCATTATTAACAGGCTCCTTTGCCTTTTGAGTTGAGAGTGGCAGTGACAGGCAACAAGGAATCCTGGCAGCTGGTGGTGATGGTGATGTGAAGTATCGTTAGGGCCCAGGATCTCGGGCCTCCATGACTTATGACTGGCTATTGCCGACGACCATCTATGCGCTATGCGCTCTCTGTAATTGCACTGCATAGATATCGGCCAATGCCATGCAGCTATCGTCTATGGCCCACTTTTATTTCTTCCACTTGCTGAACTCGCCGCTTATCATATGCGCCTAATCACTAACGAATTCAATGGCATCGAAATTATAATAATGTCCCGATATTAATCGAATATATCTATTTCATTCATGTGTGCCTGCTGCGCTGGTTGCTTAATGTAGGTGTTATATCGAAATGTTTAATTCGCTCTTTGAATTACCTCAAGCGTCCTTGTCAATGTTTTTACGGGACCCAAGCCACGCATTTGTTGACATTTCCTTGGGAATTTCTTGTTTTGCTGGTGCGATACTTCGGGGTAAGCCCATGCACTTAAACCACACATCATTTTGCGTTACGCGAGCAATTGGCTCACCCATCCAAGACGACAGGTCGCCCTGTTCAAGGGCTGCAGGCATACCGCGAAACCATGCCATGAAAACGCCGTTGAGCGTAATGCAGCCTGCGCCATGGAGGGGAGCCGCCATCTCAAGCCAGTCCCACACGTAAGCTAACGGTTTTGCTTTGAAAGAGTGCACGTGAATACCATAATTGTTGATAAAGATTCGGCGTGACAGCTGGGGGTTGACGATTCTCCACATGGGTGGTGTTGGCCCGCGATTAGGTCTGTCGAACGCGTTCCGGTATCGACGCTTGTACGACACTATGTCTTGTATATTGCTTGTAACTCCTGATGCCACGAGAGGCGAGAAATTGATGAGGTAAAAATACCCAACTAGACCACGCACATTGCGCCAATTATCAACCACTTGAAGAAACTTGCGGAAGGGCTTCTCGTAATCTTTAACTTTAGGTCGGTATGCCTGCAACTCTGCGAGTTCGTTTGCACGTGAGCTTTCGTAAAAGCGAAATAGGGTCTTCGGATCGTGGACGAGCGTGGGATCTGAAGGAGCTTCTTTGATGCCTAACAATTTGACGAAAAATTTGTACAAGTAGGTGTATATGATAAGGAGGAGCGTCCCAGGAATCTCACGGAGGAAATTGATCTGCTGCCGAAAACCAAATTTCAAAGTCGGGATGGACCCTTCACGCGCTGCAGGAGACCCTGTCGATAACTCATCATTTCCGTCGAGAAGCTCCATCGTATAGAATGCAATGCGAGAAGCAAGGACTCCATCGATAATCATAGAAGGTTCTTCGCCCAGGCTCGTGACAATACGAACAGCCACCATGGACGTCTTAGTCGTGTCGGAGCCATAATAGAACTCACATCGCAGCGCAGGTCCGCCATCTTTTACAAAAAATGATTCCTTGAAGGGGAGTTTGTGCACGTTCGCCAGGGAAACGTCTTTTAAAGAAGATGCTGTGGCTGCAACGATGTCCTTTGAAACAAGACCAGAAATCTGAGCTGCTTTCTTGATTGCCACATCGTGTGCTTCTGGGGATGGACTGGCTGTACGCTCAGCAGGGAGCTCAAAGACGTAGGTCAGGCAGAGCCGTGACGAGGGGAGCTTTGTCTTCAACATTTCTTTCGCCTTGTAGCCAGAAAGAATTGAATGATGTCAATGTGTCGACGTGTCGACGCGTCACTGGCCCATCAGAATTTGTTCATGAAATGACAGGAATATGGTGCACAAAGACGTGTGTAGATGTATTTAGACGTGTCGACGCATGTCTTTGCGAACGTGAACATGTGAATATGTCGTTAAGCCTCAGGGCGTGAAACCTTGTAGGCAAAGAAAAGTAAAATCAAGCCACACCACCATCATTCGAAAGAACAACTTTTCTTCGATCTTCGATAAGTACTTTTGAAGTGATGGCAACAGTGCGCAACAGCAAAGATTTGGTGACATCGTTATTCACGTTTGTAATCTAAGACCACGAGCATGTAATGTCATTCGCAACTCGATATGATACTGCTTGAAATTCATTGCTCTCTGTGCGGTCGTTACAGCGGCGATTGCAATGAATTTTTTAAAGTTCCGCATCCTCCTCGGGCGAACAGTAGCACAATGATGCAGTAATATGAGGCTGGACATCGGCTTCTACTACCGCAATGGGATTCTTCGCTGATTGACTAGCAACGCCACGAGTGCGCCCGTGGGCCCGGCGCCACACGAGTGAGCGCCCCTGGTCTAATTCTAATAATGCCATATGTTGTTTGGCCCTGGATCGTTTTGCCATAGTCTTAATTGCTGGAGTTCCCTTCTTTAATCTGCGATTCGCCTGAAATCGGCCTCATGCCTCAAGGTAGTTGCAGCCCGACTAACGACTGACCTGCCTATCTGCAGTGAGAAGTGAGAATGTACCTCTTGAATATCCTGGTAATACATGTACATGTATCGGCATGAACAGAAATAAATTAGCCTCGCGCGGTTATATTCAAAAGGAAGGGCCAAGCACACGGCTTGCCTCGTAATTCCACCGTGTGCCTATGTTTATGTCTCCAAGAACATAAGCTAGCCTTCCAAGACGCTATTCATAAAAACAGGCCTCGCAGCGCCTTCGCCACGTCTTGTTGCACTTCTGCCGCCTTGGCTTCTACCGCAGACGACGACTGGTCTTGCGGAGGCACTAGCGGTGAAGGAGCACCGCGAGCGCCACCTTGCATCCATGCCAGCCCGTCGTCTGCGTACCCTGCTGCTGCTGCTGCTGCTGTAAAAGGTGGTGTGGGCGGAGCAGGCGGTAATGCATTCGGCGACGGAACTAGCGGCGGCGGCGGCGGGCGCGGCGGCGTGACCGCAGGTGCAGAGGGAGGGGAGAACACGACATCGCCACCGCTGCTGAATTCATGCCTGCCTGAGGGCGGCGGCAGCGGTGGCGACGGCTCAAATTGCATGTGCGCGCCAGCAGCCAACGCAGCACTCGGCGGGGTGTTCGCTAAGGGGCCAATGTCATCATCATCATCGTCGTCGTCAGCGAAGGGATTGTCAGTGGTAGGAGCAGGTGACGCTACATGTGTGGGTGCCCCTGCTCCCGCGACAGCTTCCTGCCCATGAGAAGACTGAAGTCCTGCAGTAGTTGCTGCAGTAGCTGGAGACTTCTTTGCGAAGCGTGCGAGAATAGCGTCTCGGCTGGTTCCCAAAGATGGAGGCGGTGGGGCTCCAGCAGGACTAAGGCGGGCATGTGCGGATGCACTGCCACTATGACTGCCGGTGTTGTTACCACTACTTTTCCCGCTGCTGCTGCTATTGCTGCGCACGTCATGGTGCTGCTGCCCTGACTGCTGAAGCGGGTTCTGAAACAATGGAGGTGAGGATGATTCGTCGTCGTCTTGTTGACGGGCAGCGCTCGCCGCCCACGCACGCGCCTGCAGTTCTGACGCACTTGGTGACGCACGCGGCACAGCACTGCTGCTGCTGCTGCTACCACTGGTGCTGCCGCTAGAACTACTTCTGCCAAAGAGATTACCGAAGAGGCTGCCCCTGCTGCTGCCACCCAGCCTACTCGTGGGCGATGCGTTAGGTGGAGGTGGCGACGCTTGAGGGCTGAACACCTGTTGACATAGTGGCATCAAAAAGGTGCTTAAATGCATGAAAGAGGCCATGCGCAGCAATCTTTCCGTACGAAAATCTCACGCACGCAAAAACGATCTGCATGTTTTTCCTGACATTATAGTAGCATACTATACAAAAAGAAAGAACCTGCACGATTTGCGCCACCGCAGCATCGGCCTGCGCTTGCACCAATGAAGCTTCACGGTCCAAACTCGCCTGCAAGAATAGACCAAATACGATTTATTAAAAGGGCATTACTTTCAATCTCATTTTTTTAATATAATTCATGTGTAAGTACACTCATGCGTGCATGGCATCATATAACCTGACCCCGCAAACCCCAGAAATGTATCCCTTAAAAAAATCAGAGAGAAAATAAATCTGTCGAGCCGGAACAAGGAACAAGGTTAAAAAAAATAAGACACCTGCATGTCAGCGATCTCATTCGAACGCGCCGAAGTCCACGCTTCGAGAGCAGCTGCGTTTTGCGCGTCTCGCTGCGCTGATTCTTGGCGAAGGCGCAGCACGGTAGCTTCCAAGTCGCTTGTCAATTGCTGCACTGAAGACGGCGTTGACGATGAAGACGACGACGACGACGACGACGAGGAGGAAAAAACACCATTACTACTAAAAGAAGAACGGCTGAAGACAGCTGCGGCAGCGACCCCCGCAGGTGGTGGAGGCACCGATGGAGCAAATTCTTCGAAGGTTGCTTCGGAATCTCCTGCGTCAAGATGGCCATCGCCGCCAGGACTCAGACTGCTGCCATCGCCACTAGTTACACCGCTACTAGGGCCATCTGCCTGTGCTCCAGCAGCGTTGGCAGTGGTATTGCTGTTCGCAGCAACACCCAGATTCGAGGTGGGCGCTTTGGCAGTGGTACTGCTATTGCTACCCGTGAGGGCTAAATTGGTTTGCCACCACGTGGACACGCTCGCGACTGCTTTTGCCACTTCGTCTGACACCTCAGTACTGCTGCTGGCAGTGCTGCTGTTACTGCCACTACTATCGCCGTTATCAGTGCTAATGTTGGCAGCATTGCTGTCGATCGCGGCACCGCCACTACTGCTGCTGGTGCTGCTGCTAGTGCTGCCGAATAATGATGGCATAACGAATGCATCCACTGAGACGCCAAGGAAAGCCTTCAAAGGGTCATTTTTTTCAGCTCGACTATTCATGTCCGGATCCGCAGCGCCTGCAGCAGCAGCCGCTGTGGACGCACTTCCACTCATTCCTGCAGCGTTGACGTTGGCACCTCCTACGGTGGCGCCACTACCACTACCACTACCACCACCGGCGTTCGTGCTGCTGCTTCTCATGTCCCCAGAAGTTCCTCCTTCGGGTGGCACTGCAGTCTGCAAGCCTACTCCGCCACTACCTCCTCCTCCTGCTGCTGCATGGCTCGATATCAGGTTCCCGCTGCTGTCCCGCAAGCTGTCGCGGTCGTTCAAGTCTTGGTCGAAGCTGCTGCTCCGGCTCTGGGACCTTCCTAACTGTCCATTGCCGCCTGTGCCGCGACCCCCGCTCCCTCGCCGACCTTTCCCACCACCACTGCCGCCACCGTTGCCACTGCTATTACCACCATTGTTACCGCTGTTGCTGCCGCGGCCGCTGGGGTTGCCTCCCCGCTGGCCGGACTCATAGCTAGAGCCAAGAGAGCCGCTGTTTAAGGACATGTTGTCGCTCGATTGTTGCGAGTCCAGTGAGGAGTTGGACCACTTTCGCACCTATCAAAAAGTGCACAAGGTTGACATTCACAAATTAAGAACAGTGCAGTAGTACGATCCACGCCACGGAACATGTAGTAGATCGTGCAGGCGTAGGGCGTATGCTGAAAGATGTACGCACACATGCACACACGCATATACCGGAAAGCGGCTGCTGCGCGAGTTGGAGCGGCTCCGGTGGTGGTGCGGGCCGCGCGCGTGGAGCCACTTCTTGAACTTGCCCGCTTCCTCCGAGTTGGCCGCCTGCCATGCCTGGTAGCGGGCCCACCCCACTCCCCCCGAAGTAGGGGGCGACAATTCTCCACTCGGCAGGCGGGTGCGCAAGCCACTGCCGCCACCACCGCTGCTCCCGTTGCTGTTGCTGCCGCCGCCGGTGTGTCGACGGTGGGGTTTGGTCGAGTTGGTGCCGAAAGAGGACGCAGAATCAGACGAGGTGCCCTGACTTTGCACCTGGGCAGTAGAAAGCAGACGTCAAGGCGTAGTCGGGATAATTTGCAACAAAATTAGCGCATGCACTCAATCTGGTGAAAAATCGGGAACATAAAGTAGTCTTGAGTTGGTTGTGGTTGAAAGCCTCGTGGGCTCGATCCACCATACCTCGTCACTGTGCTGCGATTCACTGCTGCGGTGGCTGCCGGGGCCGCCCCGATTACCATCTCCCGCCTCTGGGCCTGCAGCAACCGCAGGACCCCTACTGGTGTCATCTCCGCTGCTGCTGCTGGCTTGGGACCGGAGGGTCTCGAGCGGAGGCGGGGGCGACCCTGGCACGCGCGGCCCCGCCACCCACTCCATGAATTGCGCCAACAAGTCGTCGGCCACCGCTTCCGTGACTGCGCCCGCTTCCTCGGCCGCAAGCGCCGCTGCCGCTGCGGCTGCACTCGCGGCTGCGATGGGCTCAGTAGCAGCAGCAGGAGCAGCCCGCGCCGCTCCGGCAGTAGCTGCGGCAGCAGTCGTCGTAGTATTCCTTTCACCGCTGCTGAGAACACCATTATGGTTCACCCCGCCACCACCGCCACCGCCAGCTGCATCGCCGTCCGAGCTCCCGTCGTGGTGCCAAGAATGGCTGTGTTGGCGGCTGTAGCCCCCATTGTCGAAGCCTCCAAAAGGGACAGATTCAGGGCCATCAGCAGCGTGCACTCTTAACCCACCACCAGCAGGAGACACAGCAGGATTTCTCCTGGGATCGAAATCGTCATGGAGTTGCCCTGGATCCTCGAGCTCAGGCGGCATGCCACCAGCACCGTTACCCCCACCGCCAGGAGACTGAAACCATTGCTGCAATTGCCCGAACAGCTCGCGGGTGCTGAGCGGCACGTCACCCTCTTCTTCGCCGTCGTCGTCGTCATCTTCATCTCCCTCTCTTTCGTAGACTTCGTTTTCAGGCTCCTCTCCAGTACCTCCTCGTGTTTCCTCTCGAACAGGGTCGGCTGAGCCGTGTGCAGGCGAATTGAAAATCGTTTCATCGCCACCGAACTCATTATGGTGATCACCGGAGAAGCTGTCGGCAAAGGCATTTTCAGCGGGCATTGGTGCTGCGCGCTGTGCTGCATTCATGGCAGCAATGGCATCGCCAGCAGTACCCACGGTGGTATATCCGCTGCGGCTGCTGTTGCTATGGCTAGAATTAGCGATGCCGCTGGTGCTACTGCTACCGAGGGCATCGTTGCTGCTTCCGTTGACATCAAAGCTAGACGTCGAGGATTCAATGTTCGCAGTCCTGTGCATTCCTGTGTCTGTACCGTTGCCTTCACTGGACCTCTCGTTCGGAGCAGCGGCTGGACCATCGATGGGGGCAGAAAACGGATCTACCGAGAAGCAAAACGATTTCACATATACACAGATAACAAAGGGGGTCACTTGAGCGGTCATGTGTTTGTAGTCGTTCTGATCCTACTAATGATGCGATGAGCACGAGCTGAAACGTAGTCTGTCACTTACCGTCCTCATCCGCAGCTGCCTCTGAGTCGGAGCCGCGGTTGTCGCTTTTGGGCCCGCGGAACAAAGAAGCAAGAGTGCCGCGCTTCTTGACCTATCCAGGTTTGCGAGTTCCGGAATGGGTAGGACAAAGCGGTCAGAGGAAAGAATCATAGACACAACAAAATCGTGCGAGATGATTTAACGTCAATGCAAACCACATATTACCCTCATTCCTACCTTGGCTGCAACAGATGGGCTTTTCGCTGGCGAAGCGCCTTTTTGCAGTACTGGCGTTCTCGTTGCTGCTGTGCTCGACGTGGCAGCCTCTAGGCCGAGCTCGTGTCCTCGTTGTGCCAGCGCGCCCGCGTCTGAATCGAGCGTGTAACTACCACCGCCAGGAACTGTAGCTTTCGAGTTGCTTTTACCAATTGAGTCATCAAAGCCGTGCATTTGTCTCCCAGCTGACCCAGACCGCATCATGCCAACTATGCTGCCGGCGGCAGCGTCCCCGCTTCCTGAGCGGGGCTTGTCTATACTTGGCGGGCGGCTGTTCGGCATCCTAGGAAAACATTAAAATGGAGAAGTGAAGTGAAGGGCTTCAATGAGAGGGGGAAATACGTTCGAAGAAATTTGAGACTGGCTCAAGAAGTGCTAGGTGACCAACCTGTTCCGATTCCAGGCACAGCACCGTTATTGCTCGAGAGGTGCTCCCGATGCTCTGATCTTTGATGCTCTGCCACTTTTGGGAGTCAGTTAATTCACCTGTTCATTTTTGAGGACTTTCCTTTCGAGCAACCCGAAACTGGTTTTTGTCGGTTTGTAGATTCGTAGCCGGCCCGAACTGCCGAGCGAGAACAACTCAGAACAACACAACTGACGACTGACGAAAACTGACGAACTCTTCACGTGTTCATTGTGAGTCATCCCTTACCTACCTTCGGCTGTTTCCCACAGTTCATTTCTGTAGTCAAGTTCATTGTACGCATTCCGGCTAAGATGGACCATCCCCGAAGCAACGAAGGCGTCACCTTAAACATCCTCGCTCATCTTGACTTCAAGCAGGCATGTACACATTAAAACTATTTCAGGCAACAAGATTGAACATTAGACTGTCAAACCCCATTGTATTACTAGCAGGAAATGTAGATCAAGCGAAATTTTAATCTCCGAGCAACCTCGTTGGGCACAATAGCCCTCTTGTTCATTCCTCACTTGTTCTTTCCCCACGTATGCCTGTGCAGCGCTTTGCGGCTCGCTTACTGTCGCGCGAGTGGGGCTCTTTTGCGGGTGACGACTACTTCGCGCGGTGGCTCTGTCTTCAGCTCCAAGGTAACACGCCGTAGCTTGCGAATACATTAGAACATAACGAAAAGAGTTTGCAAATACCCTCAACATCGATATGAAGAGAGCGACATCTAGAAATGTACAGACGGTTACACTCAGCTCCTGTTTTTATTGGTCCGTGCTACCTCGCCTATTTGCCCAGAGGAAGCGCGTGTGTACTGCCCCCCTCGCCCGCCCCCCGGTGTGAACTGGCGCACAGTGTTCAAGGATTTGTGGTCTCGGCGCCTGCTCTGGGCCCCTTCCGAGGACAACGACGAAGGCAACGGCAACATCAACGGGGAAGATGGAACGGAAATTACAAACAAAGGGCCAGAAACGGACAGCACATCCGGTAGCCCTACTGACGATGGGTCGGACAGCAGCAAAGCAGTGCCGCGGTCTCCAGTGAAGAAGAAGAAACTAATGGAAGCCACGGCAGACAGCATCAACGTCCTGGTGCGGTTTCGCCCCAAGCAGAACAAGCCCAACGATGCTTCGTCTTCTAGCGCTGCAGGTTCATTTTCTGTATAATGGGATGACTTGATTCTACACTAGGCGTGTAAAGTTGTTGTGGAATCTCGCGCGCTCAAGGACGGGACGAAGGAAAGTAACGTTGAGCTGCCTTGCAGACAAATCTGATAATCTGTTTTTGCCAGAATTGTTAAATCTTATGGTGTTCGGTGCTTATTTCTTTCCTTTCTTCGACAACTTTCGTACAGGGGACACCGCAGCCGAGGGCGGCAAAGCGTTTTTCTTGCCACTCCACCAACGGCTGCAGCTCATTCGGTCGCGGGACGCAGCCAAGAAAAAACGCCAGGCCAAAGAAAAAGCCGCCTTGAAAGCTAGCAGCGGCGCCGCTGCTGCTGCTGCTGCTGCTGCTTCGAGCGAAAAAGAAGAAGAGGAAGAGACCCCGGCGGAGAAAGCTGCAGCCGAGAAAGCGTCACGTCGGGCGGCGCTGCAGTCCTTGACCTCCGAAGGTGGGTGGTTCGGATCCGACTGGAAGAAAGCACCGGCCTCAGCCGGAGGCGGCGCGGATGAAGGCGCAGCTGAAGATGCAACTGATGGGTACATAAATGTGACAACTCGATTGATCTAGGGAGAATTGAGCACGATTTGGAAATGTGTCGTGTAGCGCGGTTGTAGCCGCGCACATTGAGCTTGTTTTCGCGCTACAAATCTTATGTGTGTGACTCCAAGTGTTCCGAACAACAACCTATGCTTATCTTGGTGCCTCATCACGCCACTCTCACCGTCCCATGATGGTGCTTTGCAAATGCATGACATTTTCGATACTTTTCAAATGACACGCACGCGCACCTCAATGTACACAGGTCAGCGTCGCAGTTCGTCGCCCACGTGCACGAAGTGGACCCTTTGGGGGGACGGGTAGTGGCCGTGGCGCCGGGCGTAGGTTTACGGGAATTCAGCTTCGACCACGTGTTTCCCGCCAATTGCTCGCAGGTAGTAGTCCTCTTGCTTCGTACGCCGGTTCCATATGACGAGGAGTAATGAAGAAATGGCAGAGTGAGCCGCTTATCTTATTCATTCCTTTCATGCTCATGCTTCTTCAATCCTTCCTGGATGTTTCTTTTTTCGTCTTCTTCTCGGCCGTCCGAAGAGTGCGGTCTACGAAGCAGCTACGCGCCGGCTGTTGACGGACTTTTTGAACGGAGTCAATGGAACTATTTTGGTGTACGGCCAAACGGGCAGCGGTGCGACTGATCACCAACAACTGTTTCTGTCTAAGTTTCCTTAGATTTCACCTATGTGCAAGCTGCAATTACAAAACTTTTTTTAGTCTTCCTTGAAGCGTGGAAGATCGAAAAGCACCTCAAATGCGCACACAATTTTCTTTGCCCATTCTTTTCGCTCTCTGCCCAATAGGCAAAACCTACACGATGTTCGGCGATCAAGCTGGCTTGGCTACTCCTCCAGCGCCTGCTGCTCCTGCTGCTGCTGCTTCAGCAACATCAACTGCTGTAGCACCAATTCCATCGGTTGAAGCCAACGAGCTCGTCAAAAATGACGACTCGACTCCGGCAGCAGCCGAGGATGAAACAAGTGCAGCAGCTGGAGCAGGAACAGAAGAAAGAGCAGGAGCAGGAGAAGAAGACTTATCAGTACCAACTCCTCTTGTGTCGCCAATGCGCGGTGCCGGCGCCGGTGCTGCCCGTAAAATCAAGTCTTCGAGCGCCGGCAAAAGCCCCGCAGATGATGAAGATAATGATGAAGATGAAGAAGAAGATAGCAGTGTCAAGAAGATCAACTACGACGACAACAACAAGAATGAGGGTGACAGTGCTGCATTTCCCGTAGTTCAAGAGGCGGTTAAGTCCGATCTGCCAGCAGTAACCGCAGGAGCATCAGCAGCAGAAGGAGCCGCTGCTGCAGGAGGGGAAGCAGTACCAGTCGCAGGAGGAAGTGGTGGTGGCACAGCTAACACTGCCGCGGCAGCAGCAGCAGCGCCAACACCAGCCACAGGACTAGCCCCAGCATTGAAGGAGGTTGGCAGCGGTGGTGGTGGTGCCAGCGGTGCCGTGAAGCCTCTGAAGAGGGGCGCGCAAGCGAGGGGAGTAGTGCCCCGCGCAGCTGAAGAAGTGCTACTGGCAGGAGCACTGAAACGCAAGCTGGGGATCGATGCAGAGGTGAGCTATAATATGTACATATATACATGTATAATTGTGTATACGAGAAGATGAATTGGTGAATGTGGTGATCGACAGTATTCGAAATAGCACCCGTCTCATTGATCACATTAAGTAGACATGTCTTTAAGAACTTCAACAAGGTTTCCGTACTTCGAGGCGCCCTTTTTTAATAGTAATCATGAATGTGCTCTATTGATGCACCTACCCTTGTGTTTCAACTCCTGTGCTTGTTCTGCTTCCTCAGGTTACTGCGTCCTATGTCGAAGTGTTCGGCGACGAAGTGACCGACTTGTTGCGCTCCGGCGCCAAATGCGGCCACTCCAAGGTCGCGGCCCAGCGCTACGTGCTGAGTGGCGCAACTGGTGTGCAGGTATGCGTAGGTAGTGTTGCATATGGTGGCGGTAGTTGAGCTCTACTTCTAACAGAGAGTATGTAGCACAATTCCAACACTCACCATCACAAATGCCTTTGATACATCCAATCAAAGAAAATATGCATTCCAGAAGATCATAGTGTTTTCATCTCGCCACCCATGTCCTCGTCATCTCTGCTGTAGGTTGAATCAGTTGACGACGTGGAGCACTTGTTAGCGAAAGGTGACGCCCAGAAGCGCCGCGCTGCCACTGCCATGAACGCGCGCTCCAGCCGCGCGCACGCGTTGTTCATTTTAACCCTCACTCAGCGCGACGTCAAGGACCCAAGCAAGGATGCTGCTGCTTCGTCAAAGCGGGCCGCGTCGGACCGTGTCATCACGTCGCAACTCTACTTGGCCGATTTGGGCGGGTCGGAGCAGGTACACTTAAGTTGTTTGATGAAAGCATGCATGAAATGAAAGCGAAAGCATGACCATACATTCTTTTTTCTAGAAATAGTTTTCTCTTCTTTTAATCTCTTCTACCCTTCCTCCTTCTCCCCTTCAAATTGTATTTTATATCAATACTACATTAGGTGAAGCGCTCGCAGGTGGCCCACGGCACCATGACTGCCACCAATGGATTCGTGCTGGGCGACCAAATGCGCGAAGCCGTGTACATCAACTTGGGCCTGCTCGCCCTCAAAAAGTGCATCGAAGCGCTCAACAGCAAGAGCGAGCACGTGCCCTACCAGGTGTGCTAATATATATCTCTGAGAACTTACTCAAGTAGTCTTCGCAAATGCACCCGCTGCTTTTGGGGTTGAGATGAGATGAACTTCCATGAAGCTCTCCTTTACCTCGCTTTCGCCAAACGCTCACCAGTCTATACATCAAGTCTTTAACATTTCTCCCTTAATTTTTTCTTCATCTTATTATCCTTCGGCCCAGCCTCATCATATTGTTGTCTAATACCATATTAGGACTCCAAACTCACGATGCTGCTGAGCTCGGCCCTGGGCGGCAATTCCAAAGCTTCAGTGGTGGTGTGCGGGTCGATGGACGCGTCGGACGCCAAAGAAACCGTTCAGGTGATGATGAGTTGGCTAAGAACGAGTCAGGGCGCATTCAAATGTAACGGTGTAGGTGGTTAGAGGATTGCGAATGAGGTAGGGAACATTCGAATGAAACCGTTCAGATGATCAGAGGTTGTGACTGAGTTTGGAAGTATTCAAATGAAACCGTGCAGACCGAGTGAATTGAGTCAGTGAGTGGGCGAAAGGAGAGATCAGAGGGTAAAGATTGTTGAGGCCTCCTTGCATTGTCTCTACTTTCACGATCACTTTCCTTCTTTCACTTCTCTGTTCTGAGTCTTTTTCATTCCAATGCATCCCTGTGCATGTTTCTTGTATGATGATCTGCCTACTGTCTTCTCCTACCACCATTCACCCATTAACTTCATAAACAAAAACACACTCCACAGGCCCTGCGTTTCGGGGAAGCTTGCGGCAAAGTCGAGAATCGGGCCAACGTTGGGGCTCGAGGGGCAGCAGCAAGTTTATTGGCCACGCTGGAAGCGCAAATTGAGGAGCTGGAAGCCACGATCAAAGCGAAAGAGCGCTGGGAAAACGTGGAGGTGCGTGGATGCGTTTTTATTACTCGCGACTCAAACAGAGAGATGTATAATAAAAAATACAGAGAAAAATAGATGAAGAGATAATTGCCATGGCAAACAGTGCCATTGCATCAGTGGTAGAGATAGCGATCAATTTTAGTTGAGAGAGAGAGAGATCATGGCAACTTTATGTCATCAATTGTACCTTATTCAATGTCTATGTTTCTCTTTAGTGTGATATTTCCCTTATCTATCCATTCGTTCATATCAGGTTTTTCGGAAAGACGACCGCATCGAAGACGGCTCGGTGGAGGCAGCGGTGGCGAAATTGGCGGGAGGAGAGAGCATCAAAACGGGCAAAATCGTGGGCGCCGAAAAAGAGCGCGAGCTGCTTGAGGCAGCAGTCCTGCGCCGGTACTTGCTCTGACATAATTTAAGAAAAATAATTGACAGGCCCTGCATTCTGATTTTCTGCAAACTCTCGAAAACATTACTTTTGATGTCGGTATGACTTTCCTCATTCATTCATTCATTGTTGCCGTTCCCAATCAACTTTTGACCTTGTGAACCTTTTGTACGTTCTATCTTCCACCTTTTATAATTGGCAGCGCGGCGCTGCTGGGCGAAGAAGTCGAATCGACCATGGCCGAATCGGGCTTTGGAGGTTTGTACGGTGGTCAGGCCAGCGCTACCGGCGGCTCCGTGGGGGCGCGCTACGCGCAAAAGTCTGCCAAAGGCCTGCAAATCAAGGGCAAAGTGATTGCTGAGTGGGTGGAGTAAGATCACGCGAAGATAATGTGTACACATTTCGATGCAGCGGGCTAGCTATAATCTGTCCGGGGCCTTTTCAAGAAGAAAGTTGCGCATGCAGTCGGTACTCGGGTAGGTTTTCCTTGGAACCAGAAGAGCTGAATTGGACCTCGCTATGTATTAAAATTAGGATTATCTCTATGGGCGATTAGGCATTAGGCATATCCATACCGTAGGTTCGTCTAATATATATAGTTTTTTTTTTCGGAACCAGAATCGCGTACTCGGTGGATCCAAATTTCAGAACGAAGTTGAAAATGTCAATCGGCATGTTACTCCTGTGAACATTCTAAAATCCGCGCGTTGATAGGTGCTCATCATCAAGAGTTCCAGGTTCCGAAAGTTTCCATTTCTTAGATTTTGATCGTAGTCTATTCTCTGGTGCACTGCGCCTCTCAACTTCGGGTTGACTTTTAGACAGGTTCCTCGACGTCTTTGGCTCTGGCCTTTTGCATGCGCTTTTGGAAACCCGTGATAAGCAAATGTGCAAACTTTGAGGGCAATTGGTTACCCTTACGATCATTTTATTTTCCAACTATTTTCGATAGACAACACTAAAAAGTATATAATTATATATCCACAAGTATCTTTCGGAGGAACTTAAGGGTGAAGTATACAAGGCTCTTATCTTGCCTACTTTACTTTACGGTTGTGAAGCTCGGTCCTTGCGTGATGATTTATTTAAGCGCCTTCGAATTTTCCATAACAGGTGTGCTCGTAGCATGTGCTGTGTGAACCTCCATCATACCTTCTGCCACCATATCACTTCCGCGAGTTTCTTCCGTCGCTTGGGCATTCTTGACATCGGTCGACAGTTACTTTCATAATTTGATTCTTCGTTGTTGGGCTGGCCACATGAGACGGGCGCCACGGCAGTTACTGACTGGCTGGGTATCGCATTCTCGACCGATTGGTTGTCCACAAATGACTTGGGACAGGACGTTGGAGAACGCGCTCAAAAGTAAGGGCATTACGAAGGAATTCGATGAGTGGATCGCCATTGCCAAGGACAGGTCGAAGTGGAGACAGCTGACTCACTCCATTCCCAAACCTCCTGATGCCTGATGGGTGACGGACACCTCGAGAGTAAATGATTCCAATTGCATTACGCAAAAGGACACTCAGCCCAGTCAGACTTGTTCTGAAGGTTACATTTTTCTGTTGCTTTATGCCACAGTGGTGTTTCTTTGTATTTTTGGGGTGTATTAACTAGACTAGACTAGACCAAAGCCACTCTACCGAGACCCAAGTACAATTCTCCCGATCCTGTAGTCTGAAGTAACCCTGTAGGGTAAACCTATTTGCCTATTTGCTATTTCTATTTATATGATTACATAAATTATATGGCCCATAACAATAAATTTAGATATAACATATAACCCGCATGCCGTTCCAGTGATAAATAGTGGAATAGTATGAGTTATGGGGGAAGTAGAAGTAGGATGAGAATTAAAAAGTAGCAAGGTCTAGATTCCCAAGCCACTAGTGGCACGTAATCCCTTAGAAATCTTACGAATATGAAGCTCAATTCAGGACGTGATGCCAAATCTCATCAGAATGGCAGTGAGCAATTGTGAAGGTGCTAAATAATCATAACAGCCGACCGGCGATCAGGCCGAGAAGGCGAGTAAAGCCAACGAGCAGGGTTCAGCCCTTGCCACGCTAGCGCACTGCTGCTTGTTTCCGGAACTTGAGGAGCAGCATGCTTTTGTATTTTTGGTACGTTGTCGTCATTTGGCGCTGAAAAGAAGGCTTTGTCCACAACTTCACTAATCTTCCGCGGGTCTACTACACATGGGTCGTTGGTATCTGAAAAAGTTCTTTTCAGTTGTCGAAATTCGTTGGCCATTGTTTCGTCCCAATGAGTTCTCAGGTGCGGGGTGTCAGCAAAGCCTGTAAGTTGAAGGAATTGCTCAAAGGCAACGCCAGCATCCAGAGAACGCACCACTACGTTGTGAACGTGCTCACTCTGTGCAGCTGCTTCGTGCATCTCCACGAGCTGCGCATATTCTTGCACCCAGGCCTCCGGGTAGGACACCAGTGCTGGCGAACATGGAGCTTTCGGCGACATTTGTCTCGGCATGGTGTTGGGTGACATTGGCAACCGCTCAGGAGTGGTAGGAATGTCATGATCATTTGCAGAAGAAAGAAGGTCCGCGCTCAGACGGCTTGCGCTTTCAAGCTCAAGTAACTCGCGATCTTCATCTCCATCCTTTCGTGCATCGTGGTCAACAGCTAATGACGACGACGATGTTGGAGTTACGGGGCAACTTTCGTCTCGCATGAGCAGTTGGCGCTGTGCCTGAAGCTCCGCATCGTTATCATCCTCTTCATTTCGTGACAACTCGAGCTCTTCCTGCGCGTGCTTGCACTCCGTCGCAAGGCTTTCTCGCTCGTCCAAAGCTTGTGCCAAAGCCGTCCTCAACATGCTCGCTAATGCTTGAGACTCTTCTAATTGCTGATTGCTCTTCTTGAGTTTCGCTTGCATCACAGATACTTCTTGGTCGCTGACAGTGCTACTGTTGCCACCAGTGTTGTTCCCGTTGCCCGTTTTGGGAATACTGGGAATACTGTCGGTAGGCATCATCATGGAGACTTGCTTCTGGTACAGCTCCAACTTCGTGGCGAGTACTTTGTTTTCCGCTTGCACTGCGTTCACTTCCACCATTGCGCTGGTAGTCACTTCTTGCCGCACTTTGGCAATTTCTGACGCACTCAGCCATGCTTTTCTGTTTTCACTGACGTTAACGTTGACGTTATCAGGTGATGACGATGAACTCAAATCAGCTGGCCCGCCGAGCTCGTCTAAGAGCTGGCCGAGCTGTTGGTCGAGCAGCTGTCGCTGCATGGCAGCAGCGCGCAAGTCACTGAGAAGGGTACTAGGGTCCCCGCCCGAGCGCAGTACATCGCGCAAGCGATCAGCGCGGGTGGCAACAACCGCCGACAAAGCCGACCCACTCGAGTGTGCACGTCGCAAAGCTTCCCAGAGCTTTTGCGGAGAAGCATTCCCGGCACTGCTCGAAGCGTTGCCACTTTCGTATAAAACGCTCGCCAAGTAAGCCTGCTCAAAGTCCGGCAAGGGTTCAGCGGTCTGGGGTTCGGTATTCTCCGTGTCGTCGTCGTCTTCGGCTGGAGGCACTAATTTTCGTGGCACCAACGGCGACTGACCATTTTGCTCTTCGTGCACATCCGAAAATTCAGGCTGGACGTGCCGGTACCGGCTAAAGCGTGTGCTCAAGACGGCTAGCAATTAGAAGGGGGGAATGTGAAAAACCAAACTAAGATACCAAGTTATAATCATTGGGCACAACACTGAAGAGGCAAAAAATAAATACTGTTCGGGTCTTCATCACAAAAGAAATTCGCTTAAGCATCTAGTTAGATCACTACTCATGAAAAATCAAACTACCTGCTAAACGGGGCGGCAGTGGGGAGCTGTGGTCAATGCGTTGAAGAGGAGATCGAAGGAGGCCTGCCCGCTCTTTTTGAGCACGGTATGACTGCAAAATCTTTTGACCTGACTTCGTGCCTTCAGGCGACCTCCATGCAGGCATTGGCGAGCTAGGCTCTAGGCTAGCATCTAGAGAGGCGAAGAAAGGGTTGTTGTATATAAATTTCAGCGCTATCACAACTGCTACACTCATACCAGTCGTAAAACTTCTTTGACAGGTTGGGTAATTTGACAAATTACTATTTGAATCGATTTGAGAGCTTACGGTTGGAACGGCCACGACGATCAATGCGGCTGCTGAGGAGCGCATTCAGTCGCGGCGGCAAAGGCGACGAAATCGATTTCTGCGGTGTTGCATTCTTCTTGAGCTCGCGGTATTTGCGAAGGGACTCTTTGCCTGCGTGGACCGCCGCAGGACCTGCTACTGGGGACCGCCACGGACTGCCAATGCTCTGCGCTTCAGAAAGCCTAGACTTGCTCCTGGTTGGTTGAGGCGTCGACATGATGGCATGAAACCTTATTCCTGGCTGCTTATGCTTTTCTTTTTACAACAAAGCAGGGCAGATCTTTAGGAGAAGCTTAGCTACTATAGTTGACTGATGTGCTGATGTGGCTGCTATGCTAGCTGCTGGGCTGCTTGACAAAAGACAAAAGAGAAAAAGAAACAAAGAAAGTGTTTCTGGTCGATCGATAAATTACCGTTTATTCTGCCAGCCGTTACAAAATCTTGGTCGAAATTCTTTGGTGAGCCATGCATGATGCCAAGACAGACGGTACTTTCACCTTTTGAAGCTACCCAAGTAATGAACTAGTTGCCTTGGCTCAATATTATGTGGGGCATTGGTAATAGACTTAATAAGCTGAAGGAGGCGGCAGCTGCTGCTGCTGATCTGAACTCATTGCAAGGTCATGATAGCGACGATGACGACACACCAAAATCAGCAGCGGAGGCAATCACATTGCCAAAAAAAGATGTAGAGACTCCGACCATCGTGGAACATGATGAGCCAGGGCGCCCTGCTGTTGATTCTAGCGTAGCAGATACGCATACTAGTCTGCCTACAAGCATCCCACCTGTCGATGATAATCGCGATGGCAAAAATCAGAGTGCGAGCCAGGAAAAAGCGGTCGTGGATGAGTGGGGATGGGACGATGACAACGATCGCAAGCCGGAAAAGACGCCTGATCTGCCTGGTTCTGCACCAACGAAGGCTGAGAAGCTAGACCAACCGCAAGAGCCAACTCTGAAACCAGCATCCGCAGCGACAGAAAGTAGTAAAGGAGGTGGTGGTGGCTTCTTTGGCGGATTTTCCGCGGCCTCGTTTACACCTACTTTCAACCTAGATGCTATGCAAGCGCAAAGCGATAGCGACAGCAGCAGTAGCAGCAACAGTGACAGCAATAACAACAAAAGTAGTGCTGGTTTGATGGTGAGCGGAAGCTCGAATGCTGAAGAAGATTCAGCCACTGCTACAGAGTTGGAAGCGCAGTCAACAGCTAATCTAAAGCGAGAGCTCGCCGAGGCACAAGAAACTCTGAGTGCAGAAATTGCTCAGCGATGCGCTTTTCAAGAAATGGTGCGGCAGTCGGCCGAGACTCAGGTAAGCTACAGTATAGGAATGTACAGAGAAGTACTGAATGAATGGGAGCGGCTGACGGCTGGTGTTTCTGAAGATCATACCAGTTCATATTTACACACTTAACTTTTGAAAGCTAGTTAACTTGCTTTATTGCTTTACTGCTGAGCGATTTACGTCTGTAATTGCGGTGGTGGTTGCGTGTGCTCAGTAAGATGATTGCGTGTGCGACACCTGAATTGACTTTGATGTGTTCCTGTTTTGTGCCTCACAAAAAAATCAACAGGCAGCTGCCATAGCCAAGGCTGAAGCAGCCGAACGCACCTGCGATGAGCTTCGAGCAGCCCTGGCAAGCAACGAGAAAGTTGCTGCTGCGAGCGCTGCAGCAGAGACCCCAACCGGTGAGGTGGTTTCGTCCGAAGTGGCGAGTTTAAGTGCTTCATTGGCGTCTGCACGAGACGCTCATGCGGAAACTGCTGCATCAGTGGAAAAGTTGCAAGCCGAAGTCAGCGAAGCGCGTGCTGCCATGACAGAAGCTCAAGAACAAGCGGCTAAGGACAAGGCCGACACCCAGGCAGAATTGGCGAGAGCACTGGCTCAAGCACAAGAAGACGCCTCGAAGGCCGTGGAGGATGCAAACAGAAAGGCCAGCGCTGCAATAGAGACAGCTACTTTAGAGGCAGCAGCCGCAGCCAAAGCGAAGGCAGAAGAAGCAGCGGCTTCCAATACAGAAGTCACTTCTCGCCTTGAAAAGGAGCTTGAAAATTTACGCGCAGAATTGGCAGTTGCTAAAACAGAAGGTGAGGGCGCACGTACCGCTGCTGCAACGGCCAGTGCTAGTGCTGCTGCTGCTGCGAATTCTGCTGCCGAAGAGTCGCAAAAAGAAGCAACAACAGTTGCACTAGCAGAAGCGCTAGAAGCAGCGAAACTTGCGAAATCCGCGCGACAGGAGGCTGTGGAAGCACACGCAGCAGAGACCGAATCATGGCAAACTACTAAGGCTGAACTGGAGGAAAAATTGGCAGCGGCAACAGCGGCGGCAGCAGGAGCAGCCGCGGCAGCAGCTGATGTGTCATCAATTTCTAACAACAAAAGCAACGAAGCAGAACAACGAATCCAAGATCTCGAAACAAATTTAGCTGCACTCAAAGAAGAGCATAAAACATTACAGGACGTACTTCAGGCTGAATTAACTGCAGCACAGGCACGAGCTGAAGATCTAGAAAAGAGTGTGACTACTGCTAAAGAAGAAAAACAGGCACTTCAGGAGTCGTTGATAACGTTGAAAGAGTGCAATGATCAAGCTCAGACACAGGTGCTGCAGATGCAAGAAGAGCTCAAAGACAAGGAATCCACGGCACAAGCAGGCTCGTCATCAACCGAAACCCTTCAAGGGCAGCTTCAAGAAGCAGTTGCAGAGGTACACCATGATTAATTCTTGTTTGAATATCTTTTTTCCAGATACTATGTTTTTGTACACTCTTTACTGATTTATATTTTAGTTGAAGCAATTTCAGTTGAAGGGGTAGATGGAGGTTTCAAAAGGAGGTGTCGCTGAGGGCGTGTGGGTCGGAGGTGTAATCGCATTAATAACATCCTTGCATTGGCGACCACGCATTCTTTACCTTGAACCATAGGTCGCCAGGCTGCGGGAGCAAGAGTTGAACCAAGCAGCAGGGGCTGCAGAGCAGCTTACAGCCGCAACAGAAGCCTGGGAAGTAGAGCGCTCTAGCTTGAATGCGGCCTTGGCTCAGGCGAAAAGCGAGGCTGCAGAGGCAACAGCGGCATCAACATCAGTATTAACAACAACGGTAGGTGAAGGGCTGCAAGTAGGAGCTTCACAAATCGAAGGTGAGGTCCTCGAAGGTGTCAGCCCGGACGCTGCTGCCGATGTCGTGTGGGCTAAATTACGGTTATTTGCGCAAAACTATGGTAAACTCCAGACACTGGCGTACTTCAGTGCTTACGCGCCTTTCAGTGGTGAAGAGAAAACTACTTCTGGTGATGGTGTTGGTAATGGCAATAAGAGTAGCGATAGCAGTGGAAGCAAAAGTACGCTTGACAACAAAGCATTCAAACGAGCACTGGTCGCAGCTGGGTTTACGGGGATTAGCAACAAAGCAGTCACACAAGTCATGAAAACCAATGCCTCCTCGGCCGCTGCAATTGCAGAGGGAACATCACCGAACGAAAGCAAATCTCAAAGCACCAACAAGGCTCTTAACTGCCAAGAGTTTGCAAATGTATTGGTGGCAGGCACTCCAAACCCTGGTAAAGAAAGTGGTGAAATTGATGGAGCAATTATCGCGACGGCTGTTGCTGAGGAGTTGGCTCTGCAAGAAAAGCGGTTCACGGATGGTCTTACGTCAGCACAAGCACGAGCTGACGATCTAGAGAAAAGCTTGGCTACAGCAAAGGAAGAAGAACAGGCGCTGCAGGAGTCACTCCGGGCTGAATTAGCTGCTGCACAAGCACGAGCTGACGATCTAGAGAATAATATGACCACAGTGAAGGAAGGTGATCAGTTATTGCAAGAGTCACTCCGGGCTGAATTAGCTGCTGCACAAGCACGAGCTGACGAGCTGGAAAAGAGCCTGTCCACGAATAAGGAGGAGGAACAGGCACTTCAGGAGTCGCTCCGGGCTGAATTAGCTACGGCGCAGACTCGAGCTGACGACCTAGTGAAGAGCTTAAGTACAGCAAAGGAAGAGGATACAGCACGGCAGGAGTCACTCCGGGCCGAATTAGCTACAGCACAAGCACGAGCTGACGATCTGGAAAAGAGTGAGGCTACTGTAAAAGATGAAGAGCAGGCACTTCGGGAGTCGTTGGTAACATTGAAAATGAGCAACGAGCAAGCTCAGACACAGGTGCTGCAGATGCAAGAAGAACTTACCAGATCCCAAGCTGAAGCAACAGCTGCGATTACCGAGGCAGCAACATCAGCTTCTGCAGAGGCAAACGTCAAAGAAGCCGCACTGAATGGTAAACTCGAGGAAGCTCTGGCAGCTGAGAAAGATGCGAAAGAGCAGTGTGCTGCGCTAAGCGAGGAAGTCTCGAAGCTTTCATTGAGCCTAACTCTCGCTCAAGAAAAGGTACTAACGTACTTGAATGTTAATTCAATGAACTTCAGCTGTTCAGTGACCTCGCTTTTTAGATTCCTGCGTCTTGAGTAAACATGTGTATGCTTTATCTCGTGAGATGATTGCACTTGCATTTCATTCACACAAGCACTCTGTCTTTGATCGTATTTCAGGAGGAGGCCTTGGCTGGTGGCTCCGAGACTGCTGCAGCTCGCATGGAATTGTTGCAACAGCAGCTTCAAGACCAACAGGCCGAACACCACAAGCGTCTCGAAGAAATGAAAGAAGAGGCTGAAACTTCTGCGCGCAAGCAACAGGCAATTTTGGAGCAGCAGCAAGAAGAATTGGCCAATCAGAAGACTGAACTGGAAGCGGCCTACGCATACCAGCAAGAATTGGCCGCTGCACACGCGTCAGCAACCGAAGCGAAAACAGCTGCTCTGCAAGAGGTGTGCAAACGACATGCTTACAATGGTTCATACCGCCTTATCCTTCGTGTAACTATTCGAGTTACTGCCTCGAGGGCCATTTTAGGTGCATGCATGACGACTCAATACGGTGTATCAGTGATGTGTGTAAATTATGTTGTATTCTTTCATTCGCTATTCCACATTATCAGGTGGCTATGGTGAAGGAAGGGGCCAAAGCTTGGCGAGCAAAAGAAAGCGCCAAGGCGAAAGAAGCCGAACAGAAACGAGCCGAAGAACAGAGCAACGAAAGCGCTTCCCTGGCCGCTGCAACTGCTGCGACGGAGAAGGCACAGGCCGAGGTGCATTATACATTCAAGATTGCATTGCATTATATTTTATATCAAATTGGGTTATAAACCTCCATACCAAGAACGCTAATAAAACCACCTAGACCAATAAACAATTAGCATTTAAAAAAATGTTGCGTGTGGGCAAATGTCCTTTGAGAACACAGGTTCATGAATATCATTTCTTCTTGCATGATATAGGTCGTTGCTGCAGAAAATCGAGCGTTGGAAGCGGAGAAGAAGCTAGCCGCAGCCGAGGAAAGCGCCGCGTCTCAAATCAAATTAGCGCAAGACACCTGTGCGGCAGCGGTGAAGACAGCAGAGGAAGCACGTACAGTGGCGGAATCGGAAATGAAACGCATTGCAGAGGCGATGACCCAGAAGGAAGACCAGCTGCACGATGCTAGGCAGAGGTTTGGGTAACCATGTTTTTTTCTGATATAATTCGAGCTTTTAAACATTTTCATTTTCCCGAATTTTCCTTTGTAGACCCTCGATCTCCATCTCACACTCTTACGTTCGTTTTTTTTTTCTCGTTGTGAATTAATCAAGGCTCGCCAACGCCGCACGCGACGCGAATTCATCTCGAGAAGCCGCTTCGGCAGCAGAGCTCGCGTTGGCTGCATTACAGGTAAGTTGAGTTATCGAGGCATTCGAGGTTTAGATCCTAAATGCATCCTTTGGATCCCCCTTCTTCCACTTTTTTTCTGCTGTCTAATGAGGTGCTTGCTTGAGGCGGGCGATATTCTGAAGATTCTATAATACTTGCCTCTCGATGGCCATTCTAATGTCCGCGTTATCTAATTCGCTTAACGCTCCGCGACTTCCTCTTCCTGCTCCTGTTCCAATAAATACAGGGAGAAGCAGCAGCGAAAGAGGCGAGTGTAAGCGAAGCCGAGGCTAAAGTGATCGCCGGAGAAAAACAGCTCGAGGGCGCGAAGGTGCCGTTAGAATCATAGAAATATGGTGAAGAGAGTGTGTGTGTGTGCGAGAGGGAGAGAATTGCGGTATAGGAAGGAGAAGGAGAAGTATACAGGCAAATGAAAAAAAAACAAGTACACACATAGAGTAAACGAATCGATGCCAATGATTAAATTCAAAGTGATAAATTGGAGATGGCAAAAGCTATTCGTAAGCTTCCTCGAACACGATTTCACCTTCACTTCTCTTTACTTCATTGTCAGACCATGATGGCCACCTTGCGCAAAGAATACGCCGCTGCAAAAGCTTCGAAGTTTGAAATCGAAGCCGCGGCGGATGCTGCTGCCCGAAGCGCAGCCGCGAAAATGGTGAGTGTGTCAATTATGTATAGTAGCAGTACTGAGACAAGTAGTGCATGTATCGATGCACACCTGTATCTGTAGTGCTTTAGACAATTCTATTTGTTTGTTTTTTTATCGCGCACTCGTGCTGACCTACATGCATGCTGCAACTACTAGCAGTGAATTATTCACAACCGTTCCAACTTATCGATTTTCCAGAGTATTTCTCTGGCTGTTTGTGTAGCATAGTGGGTGTGCATGTGATGTGTGCTTTTTTACTACTGTCAACAGGTGGCTTTGGAGGCAGAATTGAATGATTGTCAAGCCAAAACATGGGCCGAAGCTGAAGAGAAGTTTGCCGCAGAGCGCGCCACCGCTGAGGTGAGTTGGTGTAGTGTGAGTGTGTCTACTACTAGTAGTATATGCGGGTACTCGCGCATCTTATTCATTCTTTCGTTCATCTTATGTTGGCATGTTGTATTATTTTTATCTTCGTATCTGCATCAATTTTTGTGTTTTTTTCTTTTGCTTCTTCGCTGTATTCCTCTTGTTAAGGCTGCTCTTACCAAGGCAAACGAAGACGCAGAAGTCAGTGCGTTAGAGCTCATTCGCTTGAAAGAGCAAGCTGAGAAAGACGCCACCTCGCTCGAAAGCGCCAAACAAATGGTCGTCGCTCTTCGAAACGAATGCGCCAGCGCAAAGGCTGAAGCAGCAGCAGCGACGGCGGTGGTAGCTGCTGCTGCATCATCCGATGCGGTTGATGACGGGACCACTAGCAAGATTACTTCATCTTCGTCTTCTTTATCGTCTGGCAACAAGTCATCTAATTCTGGCGAAGCCACAACGACAGCTAGTAGCGACGCTACTGTAGTCGAAGGAGAAAACAAGCAACAAAGTCCCGACGGGGACGACTCGTCTACATCGCATGCAGCCAATCATTCAGCACTGGCAGAAGCTAGAAAGCGCATCAGTGTATTATCCACAGCTCTCAAAGCAGCGGAAGCACGAGCGGAGGCCGCGGATGAAGAAAACCGGCGATTGGAGATGCTTTTAGCCAATAATAATGGCAAGACCAACGCTGGCAGTGACAAGGACGGTAATAGCAGCAGCACGAGCGATGGAAAAGGAGGACAGCCAGCGCCGGTGAACTTGCGCGCGCAAGCTGCTAGCGCCGCGATTCTATTGGCGGACGCACGCTCGGAGGTCTGTGATTCGATGATATAAGCAAAGAAACGTTAATTTTTTAAAAATCATTCGGACGATTTTCTTCTCAATGCTCTTTGCTCTTCGCACTTTATTTTCAATTCAAGTTATTTTCTGTTTTTGTCACGAATTCCTGCTTTTCTGTCTTTTCCTATTGTCAGGTCGCAGCCCACCGACGTCGCGCGGAAGACTTGTCCAGAGAAGTGAGTCGACTGCAGCAAGCCTTGGTGTCATCATCCTCAGCCAACCCTACTGGTGGAATTCCCGGTAACAGTGGCAATGCAAATAATGCCGGTGGGAATGGCAGCAGTGGTAGCTATCACTACGGTAATCACAGTGGTAGTAGCAACAACGGCGTGTGGCAGCAGTTGACCGTTGACCTCGAGAGCGCTGTGCGCACCCTCGGGGCTCCCTGTGGAATAGCCCTGCCTTCTGCGGCCGCTGCGCATGTAAGGCCGGCAGGAGGTTGGAAAAGGTTTGGGTTCGTCGCCGTCTGTGGTTTGTTCTTAGTGGCTGCGAGTTTGAGTTTTGGGAACAATTCGGCCGAACAGGCAGTCCTCGCCGAAGCAATCTCACCTAGAAGGCCGAACAGCGCTACGAATGGTGGCGGCGTTGGCGGGGGGAATGGAGTGGCAACTGCGGTGCAATCAGAGGGGGCAAGTGGCAGTAGCAGTGGCGGTGGAGGTGCTGGAAGTCAGCAGTCGCATGCAGCTGCAGTGGACGCTGTACTCGCGCACGCTGAGAAGGCACGCTACCGCTATTAGACCCTTCCTCAATATGCTATGTTTATTGGGCCACGCTATATGCCTGGAGTGAATTTTCTTTAAATAAGTGGACTTTGATGTATAGGAGTCTTAAGCGCATCACCCATTAATGAGTACTAAATAAAACAGATATTTGCTCCTCCACCTCGTGGTTGCTCTGTCGTTCATAACGAGATCTTGTTATTTTATACTATATTAGCGTATCGTCGGAACAAACGAACGTTGTGGCTGGCGCAATGGAGGTTTACTGGGAGATCATTCGATGATAAGACTGCGCGAGGTGTTTGTCGCGGCATAGGTCCTCAGTGGAGGCACCCTTCACGAATACCAAGAAAGTTATCATTATTGATAAATCAATATCTATTGATGGGGGTATAGACATCTTACCATCGCCCGATGAAAATCAATTGAAACTACTCCTGGAAGGCCTTATCTGACGACCTGAAGGCATAGGTTGATAAGCATCGCAAACCTATTAGCAAATATAGTTAAAGTATCATTCGAACATACTGTAGAGCGGTGCCAAAGGAATGAACGTCGAGCTGGTTGCGCCTGGGAAACTCAAAGAGGCTAACGCCCTCATCAAAAAGGTAAGCGCGCTGTGAGAACCAGGGCGACGAATCTCCGCTCGTGCTGAAATCGTGCGCGATTACTTTATCCTTACGTGAGGTCGTGCTGTTCTATCAATATGGTTAGGGCGGCGAGCACATTTTAGAAGGCGTGGCAGAGTTGTTGGTAGCCAAAGCTGACTATGCAGCAGCAGCCGCAACGAGTGCTGGGGCTGAGCAAGGCCCTTCTGAGGGCACCAGCTGTAGCGAAGCTCTTAATGCTGCGTTGAAACGCTTGCAGGTGCACTTGAAATACCCGCATGAGCACCTGTAAGAAGAAGTGGCGAGAAAGAGATAGACATGTCTGGGGGCCGCATATGCGTGAGAGGTTGAATGGGAATCTTGTTCTCATCATCATGACATCTGACGTGGAACGCTTGTTTTTTGCTCCGTTAGGACGACCCTTACCTAGCGCTGGGCCTTTCGGTGGGAAACAATGGCACTAGCAGCAGCGGTGGCGGTGGCTCCAGCGTCGCAGACAGCGACGTGAAGAAGAGTTACCGGCGCTGTGCACTGAAGTACCACCCAGACAAAACCCAAAATAAAACGGGCCTCTTGTTTACCATCGTGCAGGTAACTTGATTTTCACATCTGCGGTTTTTGTTCTCTTCCTTCTGCCACTGGCTTCCTTTCTGTGAATGCTGAACGATTTACTATCGACTACCTATCATGACTGAATATATGTGGCCACCTTCGCTGTTGACTTCGTTGCCTCTTTGCAGGCTGCTTACGTGCTGTTGAGTGACCCTGAAAAGAAGGCTGCTCACGACGCGCGTGTGATTCGACAAGCTGAAAAGCTCGAGCAATTGCGGCGCCGGAAGACAGAGGCCGAAGCACGAAAAACCGTGCGCCAAAAGCAACAGCAGAACAGTTCGAACAGCAACAATGAATCAAAAGAGGCAGGCTCTTCGGGCGGCAATAGTAGCAGTAGCGGTGGTGGCAACATGCGACCACCGCCCGTGAGTACGAATTCGTTTCGGCAGCCGCCGCAATCGGAAGACGAAGCCACGTATCGTGCGTTCAACAAGGTGCATATATACACGAAATATTGAGCAAGAAGAAATGCAATGCGTAAAGCACAAGTATTGAGCAGTCCAGAGTACTAAAACAAAGTTGTGGTCCTCGATATGTTGCATCGCTGTATCGAGTATATATCTTATTCTACCACTTTTATCGCCCTCTCATCTTAGCATTGCAGCTCTCTCTCTGCAGTTCTTCTTCTTGGCTTCTGTATACTCACATTCTCTCTGGCCGAATGCCATCTTCTCCCGGCTTTCTTTCATTCTCGTAGCGCTTTTACGAAGAATTCCGGCGCCGCGTGCGGAATCCCGAAAGCAACGGCAGCGGCCGACCCCCCCCTCCTCGAGACGGAAGGCCGCCCCCGCCTGCAACTCCCAAACCTGACAGGGACGGCAGCAGTAGCAGTAGCGGCGGCAGCAGCGGCGCTGGGAAAAGTAGCAGCGGCGGCGGTGGCAGAGAAGGCTCCACTCGCAGTAGTGGAGGCAAAGCAGCGCCCGCTCGGCCGGGTTCTCTGCGCTCTTCCATACGCACCGGCACTACCGTAACTTTAGCCTGGGACGCGCGAGGCGCTGACGAAAAGGCCACGGCGTACGAACTGCAGTGGCGCGCCAAAGGGGGGTCTCGGACTGGCGACAACAACAATAAGAGTGGCCACGACCGGAACAATGGCAACAGCAACAGTGCTGCTTCGGCATGGGAGACTTCCAACCAGCTGATTTTGGGCACCACCTGCCGCAAGAAAAACTTGACCCCGCAAACGTGTTACGAGTTTCGCGTGCGCGCGGCGTCCGCGTTTGGGTGGAGCGGGTATGCCGAGCCGCTGCTGGTGGTGACTTTACCAGTGGATTCTACAGGGAGGAGCGCAGCCGAGCAGGAGACCGCCGCCAAAGCTGCCCGGGCCAAAGTAGCTGAGAGGGGGCGGCAGCAGTCGCCTGCCAAGGAGAACAACAACAGTAAAAATAACGGCGGTAGCAGTGGCAGTGGCAGTGGTAGTGGTAGTGGAGCAGGCAGAGGGAGCATCAAGGAACCTCGGCCGCCGTCGCAGAGTTTGCAACCCACGGCGCGGATGACGGGCGCGGGGTGGCAGTGTGTGGTGTGCAAACGCCCCAATGAGCGCGGCCAGGGCCAATGCCGGACTTGTTTCACCAAAAGGAGCTATATAGCCAACAAGGTGAATGGAATCAGTGGTGGTTGCGGTGGATTGGTGCGCTCTGTCCGTCAGATTCTATGTGTATTGGTTCAGTTTCTACAGTTTGCAGTCAAAGAGGGCATCCTTGGAACACGCGATGTAGGATGCGCTCTATTTGTTTTTGGTACTACTACTACGTCACTTTCGCTTTTCTCTCACCATTGCTGCGTGTGTTGTTGTACTCATATTGTTTGACAATGATGAAAGTTGAACGGCATCCGGAGCAAAGAAGAGAAAGGCGGCTACCATACAGACGGTCCTTCCACCTCAAAAGGCAGCAGCAACGGCGGGCGCAATGATCGAGGCTACGCGAGTGCTGCAGACGGCAGCAGCCGACGGCACAGAGATGGCGAAGGCTTTGGGTCTGACGACGATGAAGAAGAAGAAGAAGAAGAGTACGGCGATTCGGCGTGGGCTTACGATGAAGCGAAAGACGTCTTTGAATCGGGTGAGTGGTTCCGTAGGTCTAGGTTCATGTTGGCACAGCAACAAATAGTTATGCAACGCAAAGAAAAATGACAAGTTATTGCGGACGATGTTATCTGTGCCTATGCAATCCATTTTTTCTTACCTTCATGGTTGGGGTTGAAATTCGCGCTGCTTTTGTACGAACGCAACGCCCTCTCTAATTACAACTGTGCCCCTCTGTTGTGTTGTGTTGTGTTGTGATGTGTCATGTTGCTCCAACTCACAGGCGAGCCCGACCAGCCCTTACAGGTAGGCGACTTGGTCTTAACCGGTGGGCTCAGCAGTGCTGAATACAACGGTTTCGTGGGGGAAGTGAAATCAGGCTTGATCGACGGGCGCTATCAGGTTTGTAGAAAGAGAGGAAGAGGAAGAGAGCCAAACGAAGAATATCAACCGTAGCATGGCAACAAGGAAGCTTTGTGTATTGTATTACACACACACACACATATAGTGTTTTCTTTATTTTTGGCGCCTTTTTCCTCTCGCATTGATTACCCTATGTGCGCACGTATTTTCTTCTTATAAATATACAGGTGGAACTGCGCTTGAAAAACCACGTACGGAAAGACTTGCGTTTGAAACCTGCCAATTTACGCTTGAAAAGATCCAATCCCAGCAGCAAGAGCCGTGAGGCTTTCTCGGAACCTACTCCTGGCAGCACGACTGCAGACAACGGAGGTGCTAGCAGCAGCAGCAGCAGTACAGGGGGGAGCGGTTTTCCTCGTCTGTATTGGCTCAACGGCAGCACAACACGGTTGCACAACGTCCGGTCGGAGCCCATCAAAGAGTCGTCGGTTGTTGGGCATCTGGTCGAAGACAAGCAGGTGAGTGTTGAAAAAGAAGAGAGGTGGTACACGGCAAGAAGAAGATTTACATTGCTAAGAGGACATATTCGTCTCTAATTTTCCTGGTGCAATTTGTAGTGCAAAAGTTGTGCTAACTCGGAGTCAGAGACAGAGTTGTCAGCCTTAAAGTATTACTGCACATGTTGTTCGGTAGTTCACGAAAAGCTAGTGTCTTTTTGTGTATTCAGCTTTTCTTTTTGTTTCTCTCGCTTGTCCCAGGTGATGGCGCTCGCCGAAGCTGGTGATTGGCTGAAAGTGGAGTGGCACTACCCCCCTGACTCTTCCTCCTCATCCTCAGCCAACCCCAAAGGAGGAAGCCTCCACAGCCCAACTGGACCATCGACTGGATGGTGCCTCGCGCGCGACGCCGACCATAGAATAGAATTTCTGGTGGAAGACCACCCGTCCGATGTGGGCGGAGCTGGAGCTGGAGTAGGAGACGAAGGCGCGCAGCATCATGGCCAGGAGTGGGGCGAAGAAGAAGAACGAGGAGAAGGAAGTGGAAGCGACGAAATCGAAGAGTTGATTTACGAGCTGCGCGACGAAGCCGGGGACTTGTATTACTTCAACAGCGCCACAGGGGTGCGTGTGTTGACTGCTTTCATCGATTTGCTTTCATGGTTTCATTGTATTTTCTCTCTGTTCTCTTTTTTATTTTTCCGGCCTTTCTATGTTTTTGGCACATGCGCATCTGATTCTCTTTGTGTTCTAACGGCATGTCTTCTCTGTTTTTTTTTGTTTTTTTTTTGTGTTTCTAACCACCGCAGGTGAGCAGCTGGGAGCCACCGGAATGGATTGATTCCGTAGATCCCAGCAGTGGCGCTTGCTACTACGAAAACACGCTGACAGGGACCACCCAGTGGGAGTTGCCCTTTGATTTCGTGCCCGTCGTGCGGGAGGAAGCCTACTCCACGCCCGATGCCGAGTTCGTGAAGAACATTTTGAGCCCCAAGCGCAGCCGGGGCCCCAGCAACTTTTTCTCCCCCGACCAGCTCTAGCAGTGCTTTCCATCGGAATGCTTTTGGTGTGCTCAAGCGCGAATTCTTTTGGGGGACATCTCAGATTGCGAAACCTTCGACTACGCGCATCTGTATCTGCTATTAGTCAGTAACCAAGAAAACCAAGGGTTTTACTTGGTTTTACCAACCTGCCATTTTGGTCTTGAAATTGGTATGGCCTACCCTTCTCATAGATTTCCCGTATCCTCATTGCAAAATATGACGTCGCGCTTTTTAAATAATAGCTCTAATATAGTAAATACACACTGCGAAATGAAATATCCAGCGTGAATTCAAGCTTAGCTAACCTTTCGCAACCCGCGAGGAGCGTGATAACTCCCGATAAAGCCGCTGCCTTAAGGATTCAGCATGATAGAAGTTTGCATGACAACCAATATAGTAGCGGAGAAGTTGAACCGCCGCCGAGAGGTGTAGCTGCAGAGAGCCAGAGGGGCTGAAGTCCATGACGAAGCCTGCGCAAAAACTCCCGCACTGGCATCGATGTCTTCGTAGCATTCCCTTGAGGGGATA
>Ga0307982_1000359_pt1 | contig 35960 bp, 38 predicted proteins | sample OrgLakmetagen989_FD_201847 | JGI IMG/M metagenome (GOLD analysis project Ga0307982, IMG submission 201847) | Saline water microbial communities from Organic Lake, Antarctica - #989 | ecosystem: Environmental > Aquatic > Non-marine Saline and Alkaline > Saline | place: Antarctica: Organic Lake... | reverse complement strand
CCGGGAAATGTAGAAACTGATCTCCCCTGTAAGGGGAAGTTACAGAGGTTGAAGTCACAACTGCTGTGGACTTCCCTTTCTTTTCATAACCTTTTCTATTAAACTAATGCCTAGCACTTCTACTACTTCTACAAATACTCTGTAGTTAAAATATGGGAGTTTTAGGTTGCATATAGTATATATTGTTGAGTGCAGAATGGAGTAGTAGGATTCAATGAACCCGTGCATGTAATATTATAAGGAAATAATCAAAAGCATTGTGAAGTGAAAGTTCATAATTCAAAGGTGTGGAAAGAATGTGCCGTGCAGTGTAGAGTTAGAATTGTGAACCTGGAGTCGACTTATGTAGGCTGCGAAGTAACCTCGGCGTTGGAAAAAAACACCTGGTAGTCTTCGCGTTTAATATCTTGTGGCATGGAGGTACTCGCGGGTCCTGGAGCATTAATAAACGCCAACGTATGAGAATGTAACTTGCGGCGTAGACCACTGCGCCCAATGATTTTTATTATATAATGTTCTTGACAGCCGGTTCAAATTTTCCACTTCCTCGAGTTGTTCACAAGAGAGCGAATGTGCGCAAATCAAGCACGTTAGGCTCTCCAATTAGAGTGGCCCATCCCAGAGACTCGTTTGCCACATCGTGTTAATTCCTGCACCCGCTGGCTGAGAAAGTCTCGCCGAGCTACCTAGAGCCAAACATGATATTCGAGACGGAGTCTTGAACGAGCAATGAAAGTTGCCATACCTTAGAATGACCGAGAATAATGTTCTTGACAGCCGGTTCAAATTTTCCACTTCCTCGAGTTGTTTACAAGAGAGCGAATGTGCGCAAATCAAGCACGTCAGGCTCTCCAATTAGACTTGCCCATCCTAGAGATTCGTATGACTCCTCACACTCACACGAGATCAAAAGTGCTGAATGAAGTGTGTTCCACGATCAAACTTAGTGCCCTCACAGTTCCGCATCTGAAACCACACGGCATCTATGTAACATGCATCAATACGGCATCTCACATAAGGATCAACAACCAGTAACCAAGAAAACCGCGGGATTTCCGGTTTTTTACCCACTTCGACTCAGCAGAAGATCCGGTAATCGCTAAGTGCGCTGAAGGAAAACCCAGCAGCCCCGTGGGTTTTCTTGGTTACTGTCAACAACTCTCCTGCCTAGATGCCGGCTACAGGAACGAATCCCCACTCATGGTTAAAACACACTTCTCACTTCTTTGCTATGGCAAGCTCGGTCTTCGAGTAATAATGGCATCCTCGGACACCAACTAAAATTATACCGGAATTAGGTCTACACTAGTCGTAGCGGGTTTTTTTTTTGCGTAATGCAAATGAGTTACCGGGTAAAACAAATCCTGATTCTCAGAATTTTTACAGATCTGTAGTAAGTACGTACATCTGACATCTGTACTACGTACTACAGTACTGCTTACAGTTGGCTTACAGTGCTTATTACTAAGTACTACGTAAGTACTGCTTACAATTGGTACACCTAATACGAACGGGAGTGCATTTGCGGCTTTGTGGCTACCACTTATCTGCATCCATCAACATGCGCTCCTCTATCGTAACGATTGCCTGCTTGCTTGGCAGCTTGCTCTGGGATGATTCAGTGGCACTTATTCTGCCAATTCAGCGATTTGGTGCTCGCGCGGAACGGGATGGAGTATTCAGCATAAACCGGCGGTTGAGCTTTAGCTTAGCTGCAGAGCAAAGGGGTTTTGCAGAGCTAATGTCCGCGGATGATACGGTGCGTGCCGCATCAAGAAGGCCAATCTTAGTTAGAATTACCTCGATAGCTAGCATAGCCACCTTGTTCATTGGAAAACTGCGCTCGTGTTAGGTTCAATTGGAGACATGTGTGGATTCGCCCACAGCTTTTTCTACGGATTCAACTGTGGATGTGAGCACTAGTTGTAACCCTCCAAAGACACTTTCGTTGCAGGTATGCGCAACTATTTGTGAAATCAGTTGTATCTCTATCAGCTTGTGTCCCCTACCGTGCTTTTTAGCCTTGATACATACTTTCCTTAGTAACCGTCACCTTTTTGCACACTTGCATGCCCCTGTCCCCGTTTTTGATTGAAACATTTGAAATTCCGCCTCGCGGTCACTGGAAAGGGCTTCAAGCAATACGGTGTGTTTGAGCCTCAGGGATCTCATCGCAGCGCAACGATAATGCATGCTCGTCGGTCTGCTGGGAGCGACTCAGACGATCGTCGATCCAAAGCAAGTGGGGCACCTTTAGCAGAACCACCCAATCCTTCGCCCGATGCGAAGCCTAAGCCTGCAAAGCGCAAGGCAGCAACAACAGCGAAGGCTACGGCCAAGAAGCTTCCAGCTGCCAGGGATGAGAACAGTGGTAGTGGTGAAACTGCGTCGGCGCGTGGCAGCAGCAGCAGCAAAAGCGCTGCCACGAGCAAGGCCAGTACTAGCTCCAAAAGCAGCACCAAAAGCAAGGCCAGTGCCAGCAGTACACGTAGTTCCGGTAGCAAAAGCGGTAGCACCAGCACTAGCAAAAGGAGAAAAGTGGATAGCCCGGAGGTCGTCGCTAGGAATGCTGCTGCAGGCACTGTAGACGAAAGTGAGAGTGGCAACAATTATGTGAACGAAGCTGCATTGGCTGCGGAAGTGGATCTAGAACAGGTGTGGTATTCTTATGTTTAGGAAAGGATTCTTTGATTTCGAAGTTGGATACTATGATGAACGTTGAAAATTACTTATGTTCACTTTTTGGAAACAAAATGTATAGGTGACAGTGGAGCCCATAGGTTACACGTGGTCGTTGAATGATAAGCCGCTGGATGATGACAGCGCTGCAGCCGATCCTACGGCTGCAAACCCTGTCAAATTGAACATCATGTTGAAAAAGGACCACGAGGATATTGTGCGGTAAAAAGATTACTCTCGTTGTACATGACTTCATTGTGCTTGTCTTTACGGATTGCTTGTCCTTACGGATTTTCTCTCGTACGCTTTCCACTCAGTCTTCCTTGGATATTTACCTTCCCTTCGATCGTCACCCTTGACTTGACATCACTTGGCCGTTCGCTCGCTCTTATGGGCATGCGTGTAAACATGGGGGCCCCTTTCTTCTTTCTTCGTCTTGCTTACAAGATCTCTGGAAGGAGCGAAGAACATTTGGATTATAGCGCACATCAAGTCCGAATCGCCGGAGTTGGTATCTGAGAGCCGCGCGTTATCGCTGGTCGCGGCCGAAGTCTTGTGCGTGGACGAGAAGCTTTTCACTCTAACTGTGTCTGGAGCCCACCTGCCCAAAGGTAAAAAGACATTGATGAAAAACCAGTAATGACGATATCGACGAAGGGGTGCTTTCTTGCTCTTCAAGGCGAGAACGTGGACAACCTCTAGCAAGCTATTAGATCTCTATTCTTTTGTCCACATTCTGCTCTCTTAAGAAGTTTCCCTCGTTCCATAATTTATTTCGCGTGCGGTTACATATGCATATATCCTAGGCACTTCGGTGCTTGGTCTCCAGCCACAGGTACCCACGAGTAACGGTGCGCCAAGTGATGACACCAAGGACAACCACGACGTTGCTCGTTTAGCCGCGGAGTTGGCTGCTGCAAAAGAAGCACTGGATTCAGCTGTGAAGCGAGCGGACCAAGCCGAAGAGCAAGTAGAGCAGGTAACTCAGCAAGCAGAGTTCGAAAAAGCAGCACGAGCTCAAGCTGAACTTCAGGCCATGGCGAACAGGAAGAACAAGCTCTCTGCGGGTAGCAACGACGACAACAATGACGATGATGATAGCAATGAGAACGGCGCGTTGCGAGCAAAAATGGAAGCGGCAATGTCCGTGTCAGACCATACGACCACCGAGTCGGAAGACGATAATGACGACGAAGGTATAGACACGGAAGCGTCTCTGCTTGCCTTGGAAGAGGAATTGAAGATTGCTGCGGAAGAGAAAGCACTCGCCGACGAAGAAGCGGAGAAAAAGAAGTTTGAAGAAGACATGTTGCTCTTAAAGCAACGCCAGAAAGTGTCTATTAGTGGTGCGACGGGCTTCGACGGTGGGAACATCAATGGCGAATATGTCCCCAACGGTGAAATGTACAACGGCAAACCTCTGTATTACAAAAATGGTGACGCTAGCAAATGGCTTCGCTTTGTGAGCGCCACAAAGCAATGGATGGTGTCCACCATCGAAGACACGAAAGCTTTCAACACCAAGGGCATGGCTGAGAGCGTTGACTTGAACTCAGAGTTTCCGTACCAAGTGAAAATGTGGCGTTTGAACCAGGGTTTGAATTCGGTGACCGCAGCGAGTGTGAAGTGCATTGCCATTTTGGGCAACCAACCGCAGATGAAGTCTGCAGTAGCACCGAAGACGCCCAAAGGCCTCAAGGACATCAAAAAAGCTAACAACAAGTACATCTCCAACGCAGAAAAGGTGCGTAGCCACGCTCTTTTTGTGGGATGTAGTAGCTCTGTACTCTTCTTCTTCTTCTTGTTTCGACCTTAGCTTGCCTTCATTGTCAGCTCTTGCAAATGTAGTTCAGTGCATTCCCTAAATGCTCAATCTCCTCTCGTGAACAGAAAGAATGCACGCTGCACGTGAAAAATGGCGAGCTTGAGCTGACTGGTGCTTATGTCGGTGAGATGCGGTTTGGCACGGCCGCTGGCATTGGCACTGTGGTTTGGACCGACAGCGACGGCTCTGAAGTTGGCTGGTACAATGGAGGCTTCGTCGGGGGCAAAATGCACGGCCAAGGCATCTTTCAGTGGGCCACCGGCGAAAAGTACGAAGGCGAGTGGCACCACGACATGATGCACGGCATTGGGATGATGTCGCGCCCTGATGGCTCAGTGGAACACGTAGGCCGTTGGTCTTATGACCAGCCGAACTATTTGTAATGGGTGCAGAGCTCAGGGCGGTAAGACCGCCCTAAAAGTTAGTCGGCACCCGAGCGATGGCTCTGGCGAAGTTTGTTCAATAAGAAGAGGCACACTTCTTATTTCTACGGTGCGGTTTAGGTCTAATAATTTAAATTAAGAATTACGAATTACGGGAGGCAGTCCGATAATAAGCCAACCTCCAACTTAGACAGTAGCTATGCAATCAAATTGCCAACGTGTTCAACAAAGCCGCCCATTGACATTGCTAGTTGCTAGCTTAGATAGGAATTCCCCCCCAATTGCAAAGAAATATCACCAAATAGCAAGAAGCCGTGCATAGGTGAATTCTCCAGAACAAGTCTGACTGGGCTGAGTGCTCTTTTGCGTGATGCAATTCCCTTTTTTTTTTTCATCCAATAGGAGGTTGAGGGAGGGGCATTAGCCATTAGCCAATTGGCATTTGGGATTGCAGTGCAGTGGATCAAGAGACAGCCCTACGGCGAATCATCAGAACAACTCCGTAAGCAACAAGCAACACAATAAGCTGCACGTGCGTTGGTCAGTTGAACCATTAATGGCTGATGGTTTATGATCATCAAGCATAGATACCTTCATCTCTATGGACCTGATGCTCAAGAGACACCAGAAATTGTTGCTCTATTGCTCTAACATAGTTTCTGGTAGTACTTTTCTTTACGGGTATCGGAAGATTTTTGGAGCAATTTTAGCCTGCCTGCCAGCCTACAGTGTAACCAACCCTTGCTATAACCTTCCTATACTACTCGAGTTTGCGAGGCGACGGGGCTATTGTGCCGAGGATCGAGGGCAGTAATGTTGTCGCTGCCCGTTGCTGACGGCCGCAATCCTCGCCGACGAAAAGCTACAGAAGCACCGCCGGAGAATGAGCTGTCGGCTGCACTGAAGCGGCACCGTCGCCCGAGGCTCTATAGCTCCGATGGTGAGGAAGACGAAGATAGTATCAGCACTAGGACAACAAAAGGCAGTCAACGAGGAGGGTCAGTGAGATATGTGCCCGACAATGACTCTGAAGTTGGTCTCCAACGCATTAAGCATCAGCTGAAGGTATCGCCGTCGCATGCTTCGAATTCGGGTTGCTCCAATTTGCTTGAAGGCTTGTCCCTGCAGCAGGAAAATGTTTACGACAGCAGCGGAAGTTTCCTAGGCAGCGCCGACGGTGAAGACTTAAGCTCAGTAGCACTAGGCCCTATCCGTGCTACTGCACTGTCATTTGTTCCTAGGGGCGAGGACATTCTACGCAAAGCGTCCTCTTTTGCTGACCTAGCCGCTCAAGCTGCAGCGGTGCCTCGAACAACCTCAAACACAGAAATTGACGTCAGTGGTCGTCGAAACATCGTTAAAGTGCCAAACTCCCCATCCAGTCCCACGCCTTTGAGGAATTCGCCTGCTTCAGTAACGTGGGAAGTGCCTGTGACTCGCACTGGTGCACAGACAAGCGGCAACACGACAAGTAGCGAGTCTTTCGTAAGCCACCCTTTGAATACATCGACAACGAATGCGAGCTCTGCTGCTAGAGTTGCAAGAAGTGCTGCCGACAGCCTACTTCGCAGTAGTCTAAGCAGTGAAATCGCAGGTGCGGCGTCTGTTGTGGCGTCATGTAGCCCTCGTGCAGTGCCTTCAGAGGCTGCTGCTTCTTCGCCTCGTGCATCATCTAATACATATAGCTTTCTTTCTTCACTTCGTGGATTGCCCGACGATAAGCTGCAACTTAAGCCACACCCCTTACATTCAATTGATTCAATGGCTGATTCCCATGATTTGAAAAGTGTTGAATGCGACGACGAAGAAGAAGAAGAAGAAGAAGAAGAAGAGCGCCTACGGGCAGCTTTCTTGGAGCGCGAACGAAACCGGCGTCATCGTGGTCAGCTACCTGTGCGGGTGCATGGACCTAGTGGGAGCTATAGAGCTACAGCTGGTGGTACTACTTACAGAGTCATGTGTAAATTGTTGCGGGTATTATGGGTTTTGGCACCTTGGATGGGTCTTTTAGCGACCCTCTGGTTTCGCCGCGTTGTGCTAATGCCCCAAGCCTCTCACCTAGGCAACAGTTCCGAAAACGGAGAGAATTGTGGTGATGGCAGCGGTATCGGCCAGCGATGCCATCAATACCACCAAATTTCGCTGGGAAGCAGCAGTAGCAATAGCAGTTGGAGAGAGGCATTAGCAGCGGCGGTGGGATGCACGTTTGAACTCGCTTCAGAAGTTACGCATGACATTGTTGAGGTGAGAAAGTGATCTCTATTGAAGCCCTGTCCTAGCTAGTTTGCGCAGTAATGTCTTCTCTATTGATTAGTTGGGATAATTTTACTCGCTAATTTTGTTCATTATTGTCTTATTTGTCTGTTGCCAATCTGCCTACGCGATTGTGACGGGGCCCTTGCTTGGTGGGGTGGGGTGTCATGAAACTTACAGCAAGCCTGGGCGGATCTTGACCGTTGGGGCTTACAAAGCAGCGCAGGAGAACTCTCAAATAGCCCGCCCATGCTTGTCGCTGCATTTTTAATCTACATCTTCACTGCCCACTGGCTTCTTCGAGGCACTGCTCTGTTGTATTCCCATCGGACGGCAGTCGCTACCAAGATGACTATCGAGAGGTTGCACCAGGTACCATACCTGTAGGAAACATTGGGTGTGTACATGTTGTGTGTATTTCAGTGTACGTTCTTGTGAACAGCATGTCGGAATGTTGGTGAAGGCGAGGATTGGTGGTACTTTATCTCGAATAGATTCTTTATGCGCGGCTGTCTTTCTCGTGCCTGTCGCTATTGTCTACCCTTTTACTTGATGGTGTGCTCTGTTAAGAGGTTCGTTTCTGCTAGTACTTTCGTATAACATGCCCAATTTCAGTGCATTATAACCCTGCTCAATCTTTATTCCCCTTCTTCTCTCTCCATTTATTTTCTTAGGGCGTGCTTTTACTGGCGCTCGCTGCGGCGTTGATTTGGGCTGTGCGCTTTGGAATTGCTTCGTGGGCCTTCTGTAGATAGCAGGAGGCCATTTATAAGTGGCCAAGGGGCCAAGGGCATCGGAGGCGCTCCGGCATTTGGATATGGCCGGCTTGAGTGCAAGGATTATCACGCTTCTTTGGAGTCTCGTGGCTCATTGGGAAGTTGAATTCGATGGCGTGCTGGCTTCCTTTTGTTAATCATTTATATCCAATTGCAATAAGCCCGTAGTCCGCTGTGGACACCGCGTATTCAATGGCCATACTAATACTAACCACTAAAATTTTGAACTATATTCACATCCCGGATGTAATCAGGAATTCGGAATTCCTTATTCTTATCGCAATTCCCCTAATTTCAGTTCCAACTCCCACTAAACACTAAAAGCTAAAAGATATTCACACGATGCTACCCCTTGGCTCTTGATTGGCTGTGGGCTACTGACGTATAATAGCCGCAAACATATAATAAGTGGAGCTCCCTGCTACTGCCCTGTGGGCCCAGCACAGACCCAGCTCACTTCTCTCAGCTAGCTGAGCTAGATGTATGGTACCTAAGCCCTGTCTACGCCTAAGCCAAAGCGAAAGCGCCCGCGCCTTCCGTGGCAGCTAGCAACAACTTTTCTGCGAGCACATCTTGGCTAGCATAGGGCGGCAGCTCCAAAGTGTTGAAGCAGGTGTGGGCAGTCGGGAGCTCGATTGGAGAAGCGTGCAATTTTACAACAATTTTGAAGCGAGGCCGCAGCCGCGCAAAGCCCCCAACGGGCAAATGCGACAACCCGGTGCCGAACTGAAGCACTTTGGCCTGGTTGTGTTGATGAGGGGATGATTGGGGAATTTCAATTTGAATAAGTCGGTTGGGCTCGAAAACAAAATGGTGTTAGGTGGATTGGAACGTGAACAGAGGAAAGGACAGTTCCTTGTTGTAAAGGCTATAATTAAGTAAGAGACCAAGGTAAGAACAGTAAGTAACCTGGTCATGAGGCGCAAAGTCAGCCAATGCGGCAAAGAAATGTCCGACAACAGCAGCTGCTTCAATGGATGCACACGGCGCAAGGTCACAATTCGCACGCCATTCGTGCAAGTTCAATTCCGGCAAACCCGTTAACAACAACCCCAAATCTTTGTCGTCAATTCCACACGACAGCAACAGGTGGCTCGGCACCAGTTCATGGAAGCCTCGCAAAAAGGCCGACAGCGGTCGCCGCACCCCACCACACAAGTAATGCTCGGACAGCCGTACCAAGTACCTGCAACAATAGGACGGAGTGTTGTGCGTGTGCCAAGGAAATCAGGAAGCCAAACAAACAGTTCAAAAATAAAAGAGCAAGCACCACAACTCGCAGAGAGCGCGCACATACGCATAGTACGTACTCCAGTTTGTTGTCTTCATTAACTTCAACGTTTGCGCCACCAGGCATCAATTCAACCTGTTTATTTCCGAGAGAATGGCACAAATGGGCGCAGATGCAAGGAATTTGCAAAGAGGCAGAATTGCCGTAAAGCACACGCAAGGGAATTTCAATCATCTTCAAGAAGGCTAGGAGGAGCGATATAAACACAATATCTGTGCTCTTGCTTACGTTTTCGGAAAGGAAATGATTGAAAAGAGTCAGCTAAAAAAACAGAAAGAAGGTCAATATTGTGTGCACTTGACGATCGCGTGTATTTATCATTCATCCACATATCAATACCATGCCGTCGGGTAAGCGTTGGCTCTCATTTGATTGGTTGTTGCTGTTCTTGCTGCTGATCGAACAAGCGAAGTCACTGGTGCAATCGTCGGCCCCCACGCCATCTCCTGGCTCTGATGTGAAGAACAGCTTGTCCTCGCCCAAAACCTTTGTTTTCAAATATAGGATAATAATATGAATGAGAGGCATCAAAAAGGAGCGGTTAACAGGAAACATGCGCCAACCAAGAGGTGGAGACAATGAACAATAGTGACAACGTAAAAAGAATGAAGACGCTAATCACTATCGTCACGCGAACAAATAGGAATATTCTCAAAACAAGACTTACCGCTTGCATGTATTCGACTCCTCCAGGATGCAGCATTGCTTCCATGCGGTGTTTGAAGAAGGCAGGATCGAGGGCGCGCACGTCAGACGCTGAGATCGGCTGGCGAGTCATGAACTAATGTACCGTAGTGTGGTGGCATCAAAAGGAACAGAGAAAGGGGTCAAAGAGGAGGACTTGAACAGAATTAGAATTGAAGATCAAGAGATCATTTACGAATAGTTTAAGCAAGGAATTTTCAACAACAAAAAGGAGCGGTTGCACGACGGATTGAGAGTTGTAGCGCACGTACCTTGAGTAGAGCTGTGGATAAAGAAGCGCCTAATGTAACAGCACTGTTGCTGCTGTTGCTGCTGCCACCAGACTGATCGTCTTCGTTTTCAGGTAATCCGTAGAGGAGGGCCATGGCAAATATCTATGTTCATCACGTATGATCAATGAGAAGGGGTTAGAGCAGGGAATAATTACATTGCAGTGGTACTGTAGCAAGGGGGTTCACTAAGGTTTGCATTTTTTTGGCATAAAAGGACAAGAAAAAGAGGGGTAATTGCTTTGATTTACACACCTTCCCAAGGGCCATGTAGTACATGGGGGGTCTCTCGCTGGAGCGCAGCATGAGGGACTTGTCCGGTAAACTTCGGAACAGGGGCTGGGTGCGACCCCTCACGGTGATCTGCCGCTGCATCAGCGCACGACTACTACTCCCACTGCTCGTTGAAGGATGATCTGCGCTGTCCCACTCTGTAACTTCCTGAAGGATACGGCAAAGTGTGTTCCTAATTGTATCAGTGGCTCTAAAAAGATGTATCTTAAATCTGTGTTCTACCCTGCTCTGCGATAAGTAAATCTTGAACACACGTGAACAACAACGTACACGCGCGCACGCTTGCATGAAAGGGCCCCACACACGCGCATACATAGAAGAGAACCTGAAGAATTTCGGAAAAGAACTCTTTCGTGAGCCCACCGCAGTCTATCCCTTCTTCCCACGCTCCGCCAGACTGGTTGGTGTAGACAATGTGCAAGCCACGAAAGACGGAAGAATGGCTCGCGGCAAGGACCTTGATTGGCCGGTTGATTTGGACATACGCGTGCAAGCATCATTAGAAGAGGCAAATAAATTACACGTTGAACAAAGGAGTACGAGTGTCTTCTATCGGGTAGTAATTGGCCAATTACCTTCTTGTCAGGCCAAATATGATTTTAGTATTCTACTTCATTTCATCTACGGCCTTTTCCCACATGTACCTGCTCGGCAGCGCTGTCAAAAGTGGCACCTCGCTCCAGTTTCAAAGGCAGCTTATGAAGAGCTGCAACTGCATCGATGCCAGCTTCTAAATGAGCGCCCGCTGCACTCCACAAACTTGATGATGATTTCTGTGCTACACGTGACCTTGCTCTCTTTCTGCCTGGAACAAGCAAAATTCGAGGGAGAAAAAGAGCATAAAAGCACCAGGAACAGGACAAGTGGATGAGTCCATGCCGGCACAAACTTCAAGAAGAATCTACTTCCACATGTCTTCGTATGCAAAATTTAAGGCAGCACCTTCGAAGAACACAATAGATGGATCTTTAAAGCTTATACAAGGAATATTTGGCTCGCGGGACGTTGTAATTGTTTCCTTTCAAACATGTGTCAATGTGTGCAAATATATGGTCCTTGAAAGAAATGCACACCGTTGGTGGAAGACGTCAACAAATCCAACCCGTGGTAGTCTTCAAGCGATGCCAGCAATCGCCGCCTCTTTTCATCCAAGGCTACAGTTCGAGCACTCGATACAGCCCTTTCCAATCCAGGTGGAGGTAATGGTAGCGGCGGTGAAGATTGGTTGACATAACTGCTGTTGCTAATGCTGCTGAATGCAGTGGTCACTTTATTGGAAATGCTTCGGAACATCGTAGGTGGCCCTTCGGCTGATAACGACGTCGAAGAAGATGATGATGCATTCGATGAGGAAGCAGCAGCATTAGCGTCAAAGAAGCGAGTGTCGTCGACCACCGGATGGAAGGGCGTTGCGAGCACCTCATTCACTTGGGTGTGCAAGGTGGTGGCTTCAAAACTCGCCTTCGTGGTCGGCAGAATGAAAAGGAATGAAAATAAGTAACAGAAACAACGTCGAAAGATTAAGTTGTGCAATCTGAATCCTTTATGAACAAACATGGGCGTTACGCAAGCTCTCCCGTCTTGTCATGGAGTGATTCAAAACGACGCGTTTGAGGTATTTGAACTTAGCCTGAATCAGACGCTATGCTTACCGTAAAGCTCACCGAACTCCAGCAGCGAGACATAAATCCACTGCTCTGCGCACTATCAGCATTGACAGCCCCATTATCACTCGCGTTTCTACCGCTACTTGCTGCAGTATTGTCATTTAAGCGTAACTCAGCAGCACATGAGTTGTTTGCGCTAGTGTTTGCTTTGGGCAGGAGCACGCCTTGATTCGCCACGCTGATTGCGTTGGCGTGATGAGCGTCGACGTACCTTTGCAAGCATGCAATGATTTCAGGTATTACATATTAATGCGCGATTGGGAACAAAGGTGCTGGAAAAGGTGCACGAGACAGTAGCAATGCCCTTTTTGCACATAGAACACCATCCTTAGCCTCAAACTCATACTCAAGCTTTCTTGCACCTAGCACTACTATCTTTTCACACTTAGTTTCACCACAATCGAGCTACGCACTCGTGAATTTCGGCAACCCGAGGAGCAAAAAGTAAAGGGCGGTACATGTAGTGCAAGTACACGAACTCTAGCCCACGCCCTAATCGTTGAGCTTGACTGCGCAGAGTGCCAAAAAGAGAAAAACCTCGAATAGCAGTAACCAAATTATTCCCATCATTCCGTTGCTGTCGATGCCATGCGACCACTCCAAACAACCCAATCATACCAAAGAGGCATGATGCCAAAATTAGCATCCATGAGTTCCAGTAGTAATTGCACTCACGAGCCCAAGCCAAGGAAGTCAACCACGAGCTCAAGTTTGCAGCGTTTGCTGGGTTCACATAATTCCAAACGTTGCCAGTAGCCCTCCGCAACGCCGTATACGCGGCCTCAGGGCTACCATAGCCCTTATGTATCCTCCTAGTGGAACCATTCAGTGACAACGCCGGGCCTGTGGCAACGATAACCATGATGATCACGATCCCTATGGCTGTCCTGTAAAGCCACTTGAGCCACGGTCGACTCCAAAAAGAGCACCTCTTCGGCAGGTTCACAGAAATGGGTGCGCTCGCCGCCATGAAAGCAAGAGTGTGTGCCTCCTGTTGGATCTGTGAAAAGCATTATTGTATAATTTAGGGAATCAAGGCGCAATCATCATTTTTAGTCAGCCTGGAAAAAAAATCGCAATGCACTCCTCCATATCATTGACAGTTATACCTGCTCTGAACCCCAAAAGGTGGGCACGCGCGCCCAGTTCGTCAGCGAATTTGAACGTTCACAACTTCCAGTAATTTCGCTGTTCTGATTGCTACCTCCAGCGCTAGCGCTAACACCACTATCATCATTGCTTCCATCGTGCGGGCTTACCGAAGGGCTCCCGGTCCATCCGAGGCTGTTTTCCAACTCTCCCGGTGGACGAAGCGCCCCTGCCCTTCCTTCCCCGCTTGGTTGACTATTCACTAGTTTGCTTGCGACGGGTGCGTCGGGCGTTGGAGGTGGAGTTCCCTCTGGTAGAAGCGGCAGCGGCCTGGATTCGGTTTCGTCGAGAGCTGATGATGCCATGCGAGGCATTTGATTCTCACAGTAGACTTGCTCAATTTGAGTGGTCTCGACTGCGTAAGGCTCAGACATCATTCGACTTTGCTTTCTTTTCGGCCTACTATCACTGACAAGCCCTGCTGAGGCCATGCCTCGCTTCCCTGCTGGGGTAGTCTGAAGTGACGACATTTTTCTTGACATCTCTAATCCTTAACTCCTTCACTCTTGACTTCACTGTACAGGGGTACTTATTGTAAAAATCTTAAAAATCAAAAGAAGCAAAAGAGCAAAGAAACTAGCAGCAATCTTCTCTGCTTTTAATGAGAGTAAGGCAGTGTCTCAATGATGAATATATTGGAATGCGTGTGTCTGAGCTGTCCTCTGGAGCTACAGTATGGACTTCCGAGTACAAGCAGAGTACGTGACCGAGATGAGTTTTAAGACAGGCCCCGAGGGGCCGGAATGAGAAGGTTAACAGGAGAGGATAAAAAGCAAAGCAGCGCAATTTAAATCTTAGAAGTTAATTAGGCGCACGTGCCCGAGTGGCCATGGAAGTGATGGTAGCGGAAATTTACCTCCCTTGTATCACATCAACAAAAAGGGATTTCCCAGCCCGGTCGGACTTCCTCTGACGGTTACACTCTTCTGGAGCCTTAATTGGCCTTCTGGAGCGAATTCGCTAGCGCATTTGCAGCTCAAGTGCATTCTGTATGTGCCTCTGTGACTGCTGTGTGCTTGTCTTTCTTTGTTTTTGGGAGAGTATTAACTAGACTAGACTAGACTAGTTGCTAAATGCCGATGGGGTTTTCTTTACATTTTTGGACTATTAATAGTTGGCCTAGCTAGCAAGACCATATCTCTTGTTATGCCAATTAACAATTAACTGGTGTTCTATTTCCAACGACGACAAACGACAAAGTCGTTCGTGAATCATTATTTCAAATTTCGTAATAAGGAATCTGTCAAGGATATCATCTCTGAATCCCTGCTATCAGAGAGCTATAGTCGCAGTAGTTGTGATCACGACGTGATTGACTGAAGATGATTGATTGCAACCATTGATATGGAAACATGAAGCGCCCTACTTGTGGCAGAGCCCTCGCATTTGATATGGCTGCGCTCAATCAATCTTCACATGTACACCGATCTTATTCTGACAATCGTGCCGTGATGGAAATGGACCTATGTTCACAAGTTGCCGACAATCAGTGCGTGTCAAGGGTGTCAACTTTCAATGATGTTCGTGGCGTTCCTATCGGACTGCCACCAAGTACTTCGTGGTGCAATGCAACTTCACGAGACTCGAGAATTCTACCTTCAAGATAATCTTCCCATCTTGGGCCCCAATCCACTGCATGTTCAAAACCCACTTCTTTCCGAACATGACAGTGATACTGATGATGAGGCTAAAGAGTTGAAGAGGGGCAACAGTGAACACCAAAAGAATTACCGCCGCAATTTGATTTCTCGCTATTTGGTCGAAATTCTAGACGGTGATGTTTACATATTACGTGATGTGCCAATGGCCCTTCGCTCTGATCGATGGTTCATGAGAAGGTGCGTCAAAGCAGATGGACGGGCTTTATACTGGGCTTCGCAGGAGCTTAAGGCCGACAAGAGCGTTGTTCTTTTAGCAGTACAATGTTATGGTCGAGCATTGGAGCACGCAAGTTCGACGCTGCAACATGATAAAGATGTTGTCATTGAGGCAGTAACTCAGGACGGGTTTGCTGTCGTTTTTGCTCCTCCCGAGCTCCGGGAATGCCGTGACGTCTTACTTGCAGCTGTGAAGCAAAATGGCTATGCAATGCAGCATGCACCACCGCATCTGCAAGCTGATAGAGATTTTATGCTTAAAGCTGTCTCAAACAATGGAGTCACGCTGCGGTACGCCTCAAGTGACCTTCAAGCTGACGACGATATTGTGTTTGCAGCAGTCCAGAATGACTCTCGTGCATTGGAGGATGCTTCTCGAGAGCACCAAGCAATGAAAAGACTAGTGCTCCGGGCCGTTCGGAAGAAAGGTTATGCTTTGCAGTGGGCCCCGACGCTTCAGGCAGACAAGGAGGTTGTGTTGGCAGCCGTAGCGAATGATGGTTTAGCACTTCGCTTTGCAGGAAAGGGGCTTAGATCCGATGTGGATGTGTGCTTAGTAGCTATGGGGCAAACGTCAGAGGCTGCTGCATATTTGAGTGGTCCTTGGCACAACGAGCCGCTGCACTTGGAGGCTGAAGCCAGGCGACGTCTACGAGATGGCTCTGGGTTTGTTTTAGGAGCGCTGGCATTCGCCACGCCACCGCCGCCGTCTGAACGAAGTGAAGGCCAAGCTTTGCTCAGCAGGGCACCAGAGGCAACATTAGCGCGTTTCTTAGGCGGTGGAAAAGTTGGTGGTGAAACTGGAGTTGCATTGAAGCGAAACATTTCGTCAATGCTTGGTGCACCGCTGGGAAAGGAAGTTTTGCCATTGATGAGAGCTTCAACAGCCCTTCGAGCACTCCACGAGAAACAGAGGCAGGCTAAGAAATTTCGATGGATCTGTGCAGCCATTGGCATTACATCTCTTGCCGTAGCAATGAGCGTTGCTTCGTCGGTACTGTGGGTCCGAGCCTCAGCTCTCATCAGTAATTGGGCCGTTCTTGCTGAGGACATTTTGCCAATGCCGTACGTAGCAACGCTTGGACATTTGTTGGTGGCGATCACAGAGCTCGTCGTTGACTTGCGTGTGCTTGTTATGGAGCTGCTTCTCTTTTGGTCTCTCTTTGTAGGGTTCCTTTTTGCGCTGGGAGCGATAATTTGTATAGTTATTTATGTCGATTACATATTTAATTGATACCACTCTCGCTTGAGTCAACCAAATTTTGTCAAAATCCTTATCCTGACATATACTATACTCATGGAAACAATTAGAAATGGCTTACGCGCCATGCACTTCTACGAATGAATAGCGGTAACCATCTCTCTTAATTATTAAACCCAGGGGCCGCAATGGTTCAGCGAACTCCCGTTTCCATGGTCAGCCACACTGCGCATATGCCGAATGATGGCGCTAGCGCTAGGGCCTTTACATATACTTATAATTCTGCACCTCCGAGGAACCCAAATCCAAGGAGTTCGCGGAATATTAGGAGCTCTGTCCTGGCTTTGAAAGGCAAACTCTACGTTCTGAACATGTGCACGTATGACGTACGTACCAATAAAAACTTGTGGACATAACAAACAGCTAAGATCGCTCCACCGCGCCTAGGAATGGACATTTAAAGTGCGCGGCTTTTGCCAGCTGGATTTCCCAGTCGCTGGGTGGTAGTAATAAGTTTGACCCGAATCAGGGTCACGCGTGGCCTGCCACTCGCCCGACGACGATGCCGACGACGACGACGCTGTACCAGCGGACGTCGCCCGAGCTCGAGTAGGCGGCTTGGTTTTCTTCGGTGCTCGGTGCTTTTGAGCGGAAGGAACGGTTTTTGCCCCTGTTACTTTAGGCTCCAAAGAGGATTTTTGACTCGGCTTGTTCTCTAATCTCAACACCGGTTGCTCTCCACCACGAGCAGCGGAAACAGCGGAAGGAGCAGTTGGCGCCTGTGATGGAGTCTGTGCTGGCGCCTGTGGTTGGTTCTCCATGCCAAGCGGAAGGTCCCACGAGGTTTCGCCAGTGGAAGGACAGTAGTAGTAAGTTCGGCCTGCAATTTGAACGGCTTCCCATCCATCATAGAATGGTGAGGACACGCCCGGCTCACCTCTGGTCAAAGCAAACAAAGAGAGGCGCAAGAGAAAAAATCAGCAGGTGGAAAAGCAATGAGGCTAAGAGGCCGTGTAAATCAGGTTTGAATGAAGACGAATGCCCTTATAAGCCTTTCAAAGAGACCAGGAGACTCAAAACTTCACCGTGAGTACAAAGATAAGCCTGGCAAGTTTCTTGTAGAACCAGTGTGCTCATGGTTCTCGCGCTTGAGTGCGTGCGCGTTCTTACGTGGTCAGTGAATGGTGAGCCCTGGAGGAGGTGGGGGTGCTACTGCCACTGTTGCTTTTGCTGCTGGTTGGACTCCTTGCATCTCTGGCAAACTCATTCGCTAAAGCGTTCAAACGGCGCGTTAAAGCATCCACCTGTGCACAGAAAGAGGGGAAGAAAGACTTCAATTTGATGAGATGATGAAGACGATGCGCGTTCGAGAGTAAGACGGTGTTTCGTCTCATTATTCATGAGCTGGCAGTCTGTCGGGAAATGGCTACAAGCAGCGCTCATTTTTTGCATGAGACAAAAGCTCACCGCCGCAGCGTTGCGGTGCTGGTTGACGCGTTGCAAAATCCGGTGCATGTCTACGGACGCGACGATGACAGTCTCCAAGGGCTTGATCTCGTCTTTCGCAGCTCTCGCGGCTTTGGCAATGTTCTCTAGCGCTTCCTGAGAATGCGGCACTGCGGCCGCATACGCGTGATTGGCCGCTAGTTTGGGACGCATAATAGCGATGAAGGCCTAATGAAATAGCAGAATCAACAAAAAAATTACCGAGTGAAATTTACGTGTCTGAAAGATGGCATCTATGCACATGTACTAAAATCAACTGTCTTTTCAGAATTGCGCACAAAGAAAAGTTTAGTAAAACATCAACAAGGGAGCCTGGAAAAGGAAAATACGGAGCAGGGTTACTGCCTATGGTTGCTTTGCTTGTTAAGTGACCTCGCAAGAGATGGCGCCATGCACGCCGTCGGGCGCCATCCGGGACAGCTGCTGATCGCTCACGCCAACGCCCAGCTTCATCAAATGGATCTGCAGGGGTGTTGAATAGTCGTCGTCTTTGTCGTCATCGTTGCTTAAGCGTCGCAAGGACCCTTTTCGTGCTGCTCCAGTGGACGATCGCCTCCGCAATGACTCCGTGGAGGACCGGCGTTCTGCTGAGATCGTAGATCCTTGTGACGTCCTTCGTGAACTTCCCGGGGGCGCCTGATAGAAAGAAAAAAACAATAGATATTTCAAGGAGCTTGTCAACGCAGGGCACAAATGAGCGAAGCGAAAGCACGTAACAGGAAATTCCGACACGAGCTCTTCAAAAATATGGGACGCTTATCTCAATCGTTTTCACTTTTCGTATCAACCAAATTATTAACGTGGTCACAACCTTGAGAATGCGCACATCTCCTAGAGCAGCCTCGCACGCACCTTGCCCATCTTTTTATTGTCGTCTGCTTCATACGCCTCCTTCAGCTCGTCCGACCATCTCACCCCCACTTCGGCTGCCCACTTGAGCACGGGCGCCCACGCCGCTTCGTTTTGCTTCCACGCCACTGCTGACATCAGCGCGGCTGCGGTCACTCTCTCAGGAGTGTTGAAGGGGTCATTTGGCTGTTGCTGCACAGTCGTGCTACTAGTCTCGACTGCGCTGTTACCACTACTATCAGTGTTGGCATTGTTAGCGTTGGTATTGGTGGAGATGATGTCGGCAGAAAGTAATCGCACTGAGGCAAGGTCCAGCCTAGGGCAAATATGATAGGAGAAATTGAGAAGATTGAACGAGCTAGTCAAGAGCAAGGATCGACGATGGTTTTTAAACTTTCTGAGATGATACACGAACGAATGCATCGTAGTACAGTAATTGTTGCGCCTTAAAACATCTCAGCTAATGATGCTTCATTTTGATGCATTCAAATGCAATCATCAAGAGTCAAAAAAGGCAATTAGTAATGGCCCTTAATCATTCAAATTACCGAATGTCCATCTCTGCCAGTGCAAGCCGGAGTTGGTGCGGGTCTAATCCTGACACTGCACTCTCTTCGTGGGTGGTCAAGGTGCTGTTAGGCGACGCCGACGCAAAGAGCCCTTTCTGAAAAGCTTGCAGGACTTTGGTGGGCCATTCTCCCGCGTACGAGCTATTTGCATCGGCGACCTCGAGCAACATTGGCCACGCTCGACTCAATTGCTGCTGTCGCACGGCAACTCGAAATTCGGCAAGAGAGACCGTGCCACCGCTGTCAGCGTCCATCGTACGCATCAACGCTTCAATCTATTCGAATACGAAAATGCGAGCACGTGGTGTTAAATTGGTACACGTGTTCGACATCCGTTCAATGCGGAATGTGTCGCACGAGGCAATATAAGACAAACGAAGGTATGTCTTTAAAAATAATGTACAAGATGGGCATAGAAGTATACGCAGAATGAACAAAATGTCCATGCTTTACTATTTGAGAAAATTCTCTCAAATAACATCATAATCTTACTCCAACCTTTTTCTCACCTCGGGCAAGAACAAAATAACGCCCAGTTGCTTCAACCCGCGCGCCAATTCTGCTTTATCCAATTGGCCATCAGAATTGTGGTCAAAGGCTGAAAAAGCAGCGGTGACCTTGGCATCCCAGGTTTGGGCTGAAGAAGACGGGTTGCCACTATCGTCTTCGCTTTCACTGTTATCGACTTCATTACCCATCGAGAGGCGCAAAATCGGCGCCCATGCTTTCGCCACCTAAAAAGAAAAAAATGAGTAGGGAGAAACAGAAGGAGAAGAAGAAGAGGTGAAGGAAAAAAAGATAGAGATGAGGCGAAGATCGTGCTTGATGAAGACGAAAATTCTAAATATTCAGCGCACATTAAGTTAAAAGACTCGTTCAAAAGAATCAAACTTAGGCATTCCAAGTTGATCCCGCCAAAGAGAACATTGCATAACCAACGCATGCAGACGATTATATAAGTACGATGAAGCAAGCTAAGGCTGCTGGCTCTCCATGTTACCTGGCGCTTGTTCAAAGCATCGGAAAACTCCGCTAAAGTAATTTCACCGTCTCCACTGTCATCCATGTCTTCAGCCAACACTTTCGCCTCCGATACTTTGATTTTCACCCCCATGCTGCGCAAACCTTCGCCCAATTGGTCCACGTTCAAGCTGATAGCCACCGAGAGGATGCCCGAAGTCAGGGTTGTACCTCGCGACACCCGGTCATCTCCGTAGGCCCTAAACATGGCTCTTAAGCGGCTGGCCCACGAATAAGGGGCTTGATCAGCCGCGAAAATAACTCGGTCCCATGCTTTCGACAGAATTTCGTCATATTTGGCCCGACCCCATTTCGATCGCAAGGAACCTTTCCTGGGTTTGCCACTAGTTTCGTCGTCACGATCCGTTTGGATCTACCGGGCACACACAAATGTAGAACAACGGTTGATGAGACGCACGCACGAAACGGAATCCTCTTGTTGGTGCCATGCCTTTAAAATATCCTACCTTTGTGCTTACACGGCGATCTCGAACACGGACAGCAAAAGCTTTCTTGTCAAACTCTTCGTCTCGATTCATTTTCTTCTCAAGGTGCAGAACCTGGTGAGTCAAGGTTAGGACTGTGAGACTCAACAGGATTCTAGTGCGAGCTAGAAATGACATTACGGTGGCAAAGAGGAAAAAGCACTCAGACAGTGTAGTGCAATTGATAATAGTTTATTTCATGCCAATGTCAAAAAGATAATAAACTAACGAAGCTGAGAAGAGAGTGTATTACCGTAGAAAAGAAAGTCACAAATTCCGCAAAGCCTGAATGACAATTAAGGCAAAAAAAAACGATGGGAATTTTCACAGCAAGACACATTGTCAAGCGCATTATCAATTGTGCATGCCTATTCATACGTATATTTGGCACTCAATGAAATTGAACTGCCTTCGAGACATACGAAGTGCCCATCTGGTACAGAAGTGCGAATGGACAGAAAAGAAAAACTACTTGCGATGGGAATACCGAGCTCGTTGTTCATGTCAGTGTCCAAAATGTAGTAGAGCTTTTCTTGTTCGCTTTGGGTTAAGATTTTCCCGAAGCGGAGGAAGAACACGTAGTTGAAAAAAGGGCAAAGTTCCACCATGTCGAGTGTCAGGCCGTTGTCAGCGTCCATCTCTTCAAAGACGGCGCGCATTGCATCAATGCGCCGCTCGGTGAAAAACTCTTGCTCCGCTTCATCGAGCTCAGCAATGGCTATTCGCATCTTTTCCATCATTTTATCCGCCTTGCCAACAAAATATCAACCAAAGAAAATTTAAATTTGTTGGACGTGACTTGGACGTGACAAAGATGAGAAAAAATAAATGAACAGAGGCTTAAGAGTTTGATAGGCTGAGTGCAGTTCTAGCGAGCACGTACCATGATGCCACGTCTGGTTGCTTCGTCAAAAGACACAATCACTACACCAATGAGCACGGTGGGGAGCACGAAGGACTCAATCACCACCACGAGCAAAAACACTAGGGCAGCAAACCATCCTAACGCCGCAGAATCGGTGCATTGGCTGCCGTCCTTGGTGAGAGGGTAGCCCAAATTCGGGTACTCGGCGCAGCCACGCATGTTGATGTGCAAGATTTGCTCCCATGAGTCCAACGTGGCAAGTCGCAAGATGGTGAACATGCTGTAACCAACGCAACCAAAAGAAACCATACGTTGGAATATGAAAGGGTGGATATGGTAACCTACCTAATATCTGGACCAAATTGGACATCATTCAGAATTGTGTTGGAATGATGAGTGGTATGGGTTGATAGTCCGCCATTGCAAAATAGAGATTGAACGCGTATATTTCTAAACTTGCTAGCATCTGCCTTACCTTCTGCCCACGCTACCAAAGTGAAAAGGGTCGTTTTTGGAGAAGAGCAGCATCAGCATGCACCCAAAGATGTAGTTGAATACGATCATGAGGATGCAGATCCAACCAACAGAGCCTAAGCCCTTAATCAGCGCTTCCACGATGGACCTCAGCCGCGGCAGCGCTTTTGCAAGTCGAAACACCCGTAACAGTCTCAAGAGCCGCAGCACAACCACAGGAAAAGCCTCAAAGATCACCCGGCCTGGTGTCATTTCCACAAACCCCACCATCACTACAAACCCATCCAGCTTGTTCCAGGGATCGTCCAAGTACTTTAAGGGAAATTTGCCCAAGGCGAGCACCTTCACGCACAGCTCGACCGTGAATATGAACTGCGAAATGTACCCCAGCGCTACCGACGCCGGGGAGTCGGTACAGTTTGGACTAGTGCCTGCCCGCTCGTTCACCGTGAAACGCTCACACGCCATGACGGCATCGGTGTCGATGCCGATGAAAAAGCCGACCACGATGATGGTCACGGTGATGATGTTGTTGAACCAGCCAGCAGTTTCAATCCTCTGTATTGGCAATAGAGAAAAATCAGTTTTCTCACAATTCAATGCTCAACTTATGCATACAGGGCAAGAAATGGATAGGGGGAGCGGGGATTATGACACAAAGTTTGGTGAAACAAAGAGAGTCCTGAAGGGAAAATGGCTCGGCTTGAAAATTTGTGCAAGGAATGTGCTAGCAGTCTACTTAACAACCTGGCAGTGACGTGCCACGCTTTTTAACCGCTCGTAGAAAAGCGACGGCTCAGGTGGATCCACAACCTCATCTGCGAGTGCAAAGTCGATGAGCTCAGCTAGCTCCGGCCGATTCACCAGCGGGTTTTCTGCCTTCTGCAAGGATTTGAACGCTGTTTGTCCCGTGTACTCACCAGTGGTAGAGTTGGGAGGGGCTGCCATGGACGGCGCTGGTTTAGGCGTGCTAGCGCTTATTTTTCTCATGTACTCATCCGCCTCCTTTTCTGCGCGCATAGCTTCGAAAGCTTCAAACATGCCAATTGAGATCACACCAATGAACAGGGACATCACTACCCACGCAGTCACGAAAATGAAGAGCGCGAAGTAAATACTCGTGGTCATTGGGAATTTCTCAGTCCCAGCTTCGTCACACTTGTAGCCCTGAAAGTCACCCATTGGAGTGACGGCTCGGGATTTTCCTGTGACCTGGTTCGCTGACGTGTAGGGGTCGCCTTGGTAGTTCCCACAACCCCACCAGGAGGTATAGGCGATGTTGGTCCACGACGCTAGAGTCGAAACTTGGAACAGGTGCAACATCGCCGTGGTCACGGTGCCATAGCGAGCAGTGTCGTTTAAGCCCAAGAAGAGCACGCCAATGATAGCGAAGAGGTAAATGACAAGAAAGAGCAACACCAGAATATACACGACAGACTTCATGCCTATCACCAGGCCTACAATAATGCCTCTTAATTGAGGCACTCCCTTGACGAAGGTGAGCAAGCGCACTAGGCGCAGCAGCCGCAAAGCTCCGACGGCGCCGCCTGAGTCGGAGCCCAAAAAAGCGAAGCCTGCAGCAACTATGGTGAAATCGAAGCAATTGAAGGCGCCGTTTTCTTCGTCCTGGAAGTAACGCTCCACGTGCCAACTTTCTGCGATAAGCTTTAAGGCACATTCTAGAGTGAAAACTACGAAGGTGACTGAAGCTGTGAGATCAATGAACATTTTGATTCCCGGGCTGCCCACGCCACCGTCAGTCTCGAGGTCCAATCCAGTACTGACGCCAATTGCGAGGATATTGAACATGACAAAAGCTTCAAACCATGGCCGGGACGTGAGGTTTTTAAACACCCACCATGCCAATCGGTCGTAGCGGTCTGTAGAGTTCGCTAATTCAGCCTCTTTCAGAGCATAGGCCTTCGAGAATCCGTCTTCGTTGAGTTTACTCAGTTCTAGCAGGCTAGGTTCCTCGGGCCCTACCCGCAGCCGCTCCGCAAACTCAACCAGCCACAGGTTTTCGGTGTGGCTTCGCGGTAACGACAGCGTGTGGTCCCGTTCCTTCTTGCACTCCGCTTTATATGCTCGAGTCGCAGCATTGGCCCCTAGAGCTGCGGCGATTGCCGCCATGGTGGCCTTCCCTTCAGCTGAACAACTTCTATTCCACACGCCCCCGGAGGGAACGAAGAACCGGCACAAGAATAATTTCAGGAATTGAGGAACGACTCTTTTGAAAAAGCCGAAAGCCGGTCGTTTGACCCCGATTTCTGTTTTTTTTTTCCAAGTTTTCGCAGTTTGTTTGCAGGGCTGGATGAGCTGGTGGTGATTGGGTGATTGGTGACCGGTGATGACTGACGCTGTGACGTGGTCATGTTTTGTTCGCATATTCATGCATGCAATTATGCAATTACCAACCATCCTAGCTAGCTAGCTAACAAGTGGCCCGGTATTACGTGCGAGCTAGCTTGGCAATAGAATTCATGAGACATCTCGTCAGCCTTGTTGTCCTTCTATCTTTAGAATGCAGGGCATTTGTTCCATCTAGCGTTCGTTCGGCTCGCTCGCAGCTATCTCCTTGGCGCCTCGGGCCTCAATCCGTTGCCACAACGCTCTCAACGGAGACAGCACAGGCACCAGCATCCGCTACCCCCAAAGTATCAGAGGATAAGTTCTGGGAATGGAGGGGTCAGAAGGTAATGCTAACACCACTCATCAACACCCTATGATTCTTTTTCCTCTGAAATTTGTGCTAGATATCTGTTTGGTCTAAGACTTAACGACCTCGGAATTATCAGATTCGCTACAAGGTGTGCGGAGAAGGCAACACTGGTCCTTCAGTAGTGTTTGTGCATGGCCTCTTTGTGAACGCCGATCACTTTCGTAATAATTTACCGGCCGCTGCAGCGGTAATTCTTGCACTACTAGTAACATGTAGTGCGTTGTTTGGAGGCAAGATGCATCACTCTGTGCTATACATTGGGATTGGCATGAGCATTCTACTGAATGTATTTCCTAAAATCATGAACCAATTTATTTGTACCCTTACCTAGCCTAAATTTTGCATTTGATATACTGCATGTACCTTGCTCATGATGTACGGTTGATTGATGCGCTTATGTCTCAGGCGGGCTACCGTGCTTATTCGCTTGACTTGCTGGGTAACGGGCGCAGTAGCAAACCATTTCCTTACGGCGAAGTTGCCCGAGAGCTAAGCGGAGAAAAGAACCGCCCTGAGGTTTGTGCGCTGTACTGTGTTATAGAATGAAAAACTGGACTTTGCATGCACCTACCTTGGTTCAATTTTAATCTTTGACTTCAACTTTTTTAGGAAGTCTTGTTCGCGGTATCTACTGGCGATTTGATCCTTTTCTTCTTCTTCTTATTTCCCATCCCCTACTTGCCCCTTTAACTCGTCAAGGTGGCCAATGGTTTGACCAACGTGATTCTTGGCACGGCGAGTGGCAAAATGCGTCCTCAAGGCGTGGATGTGGCCTTAGCGCACCCACTGGGGTCCTGCTACAACTTTTACACCTGGGCCGAGCAGGTGACGAAGTCATCGTGATAATTGTAATATGAATCACCTTACTAAAAGTGAAAAAGACTGTTCACCTCTGACTTGTGAGACTATTCAAACTATCCTTTAGGAGCTGCTTTCGCGCTTTTCCACTTTCTCAAATTGGTACCGTAACAGCCTCATTCCGTTGAACCAATTTAAAATTAAATTTTACTCATTCAATTTGGCCGTGATAGATTGCGGACTTCACCGCTGAGATTGTCGCTCCATCCGACGGCAAAGCAGTTCTAGTGGCCAACTCCATCGGGACCATCAGCGCGTTGCAAGCCTCGGTGGACCGTCCTGAGATGTTCGACGGGGTGCTAACCGTGAGCCCCAACTTCCGGGAGCTACATGTAGCCGAGTCCCCCGCGGTCTTTCAACCGGTTGTGCGGGCCGTGCAGGTATGCATATACTAGTAGTAGAAATAACAGAAGTACTACAGGTCTGAGGAGAAGGGGTGCGTGTCTTTCCGGGGACATACGTGTGTTTGTATTTATTCATGAGTTTTTTTAGCCTTAATGGCCAACACGCATTTGCCTCCATACTCTATCCAGTGCACGAGTTCTTTGCCGACACACGTTCGCCCCTGTGTGTGTATTTATGCAGGCTTCTTTGCGCGAAAACGGGCAACCTCTCTTTGACTCCCTCGCGAAGCCCAACACTGTGAAAGAAATCTTGAAGACTCCGTACGCAGTCGAGGTAAAAGAGAAAAAAATGTGAAGGGGAGTGAATCAAGAAGAGTGGGTAGCTTGAAGAATACAATTATTGCTTTATCTTGTTAGCTTTTTTTCTTTACCCATGAAATCTTCAATTCCTTATCTCACAATTTCTCTTTCTTCCTCTTCTTCTCCCCTACCTATATCTGTAGTCTGCCGTCACCGACGAGCTGGTCGCGGTGCTTTTGAACCCGTTGCTCGAGCCCGGCAGCGCGGCGGTGGTCTTTGACACTCTGAGCTATTCCGCGGGGCCATTACCCGAGCAACTGCTGCGCGAAGTGTCCTGCCCTGTTGAAGTGGTGTATGGCCTCGACGACCCCTGGACTCCGGCAGCGCGGGTGGAGAAGCTTGCCACATTAGACGGTGAAACCAGAGGGTGGGGCGCGGTGAAGAAGGTAACGGCTTTAAAAGGAGTGGGCCACTGCCCCCACGACGAAGCACCGGAATTGGTAAACCCCCTCGTGGTGGATTTCGTGAAAAGAATCGCAGAAGCCCGCGGGTAAGAGGGAAAGCAGAACAGGACACAATTGTAGAACACTCGTATAAAGGATAACGCAATACCTCATTGTGGATCTTAGTGAGGCATTTCTTAAGTGGAATTAATAATTAAGGCGGGATAATTTATTAAAGAATAACACAAAAAAGGATTATGACTTCAGGGCCCTAACCCTAATCCACGTCAGAGTCAGAGCTGCCACTGCGAGTCTGTAGTCTGCGAGTACGTCAGCGACAAGCAACACTAGTATTAGTATTACATCGGAAAATCCGAAAGACAAAAAGAGCCAAAATCGAAATCGAATTAATTAATAGTAAGGAAATGTCCGGTGTTCTTTATTTTTATTCATTTCCCCTCCCTTTGTTCACATTTTTTAGTGAGGATGAAGGATGCAGAATGCGATATACTTGCGAAAGAGCAAGCCCCATGAAGCTTGAATCAATGAAAAATCCGGGCATTTGACTAACTCTATAGAGCGGCCTCCAAAGACTGTGTGCTTGAAAGTCCGCTAGACAAATAGGCCCCTACATCTAGTCTTTAATTGTCGCCACTCTTCTTCGCGCCGTAATCGGGTGGCGGCCCTGTGGGCAAGTCGCTGCAAAACAGCAAGCAGCTTAAGTGGTCCACCTGAGAGAAATGCGCACGTGCAGGGAGGCTATTTTAAGGCAAGCCAAGGGGGAGGTGGTAAAAAGATGAGGCCGAGGGGCCAGGCAAAACCGGGAAAATGAAATTAAAGCTCTGACGCAGGTGTATGAGCTCGATCTACTCCTCCTTTATCTACCCCTTCTCGTCAAAGAAAGAGAATTTTCACTAGACGAATATGCTCTTAAGGTGCTCAGCAGAAAAACTCTCTCAAGGAATGTGAATGCGAGGCATCTCGTCCGAGTATGTAAGCGAGCTCCAGGAAATGCACAGGTGCGCACATGCAATACAAATTATGAAAAAATAAAATAAAAATAAAAAAAAGATAGAGGCACGAGCTGCGCGCTCGGAAATAGCCATCATTCATTTTGGAGTAGGTGATACGTATCCGTGCTCTTACTTTGAAAAAGACGAGGTATTTGGTTTCATGGGTGACGGAGCAGCCGAAGTTGCGACCCACAATGCAATGCCACGTGCCGCCGTAAGTTTTGTCGAAGGCCAGCTGGTTGTTTTGATAATGGCGGAGAAGGAGCACAGATAAACATGAGAAAGGATGAATAAGGTGAACAAAGAACGAAGAATAGCGCATTTTTTGCAAATGAGAGATAGCAATGTACACGCAAGCATGCAAACGACGCCAATCTGTCCAGCAACTCTCCAAAGGACGGTCGAGTTCTGGAAGTTCGACTAAGAAAAGTAAGCGGGAAGGGTTGTTCAATTTTGGGTACAGAATAGGCGATCAAAGAGGGTGCCCTCTAAGACTCGAATCTCTGATGAGCTTCATATACCCGATAACTGTGACTATGCTTGCTTCCCTCCCTGATTCTAGGATGGAGAAAAGCAGGAGCTATCCGTTAATCGCCTTGCGAGGAGAAGTTCTAGGTCGAACCTTCACAACTTGTGCCATGTCCTTCTCCACCGAAATCGTATCCATGGCACGATCTAACGTGTCCGTTGCATGAGCGGCCATCGCCTCTGTTAAGCGTATCTCAACCACTTTGATCTAGGAGCACCAAAAACCGAGCACGTGTGGATGTAACGCGGCAACGCGGCCGTTAAGCAGAGGAGTAACAGCAAAAACGGTTAGGCGCAAAGAGGCGAAGGTGAAGCAGGCAGAAACCTCGGACAAAACGTAGGTGCCGCATAATTCGTGGAAGTGTTAAATTATACGATAATCAATCTAAATCTAGATGACAACACGCGACGTATAAAAGGTTGTTATCCCGCTATGCACATTTAACACGGCTAGTTAGTTTTCACACAAGGTTGCTCCAAAGCGACGGTGGTTGACATTCCATAGAATACATCAATGTAACGCGCGTATACCTTCCGAGTTGATACGCGAACTTCTTCGTCATCATCAGCCATGACGCTTGCAGTGCTATCTGCTGCCGAGGCGCCAAGGCTGTTTCGTTGAGCAACTGCAGCAACGCAAGAGTAGCTACTGTACAGAGAAGCTTGCGCTAAAATAAGCATCGTTGTCCGTTGATCCGTTGATCTGTTGAGGACATTTTGTTCCATCAGCCAATCAGGAAGAAGGACACGTGGGTGTTGGTTTCCTTCGCTTTTTCCCGCCTTCTTGCTTCTTGCTTGCTTGTTCGTCCACATTCGGCGAGAGCTTGAATAGCCAAGCAAACCCGCAATCTCGAGATAGCGTTCAAAATAGGAAAATCGTGCACAAGGGAGCTCTGTAACCGACGACGGCTTCAGCTGCTCTGGTTGAAGTGTTCTTTTTTACTAATATCTTGTTAAGCAGAGTGGGTGATCAATTTATTGCAATCGGGTTCGCCTACGCTGTTGTCCTCTCGATCATATCCTGAAAGCAACGCGATGGACCCACAACAACTTATCGCGGCACTTTCGTGCACCTTTTCGCCAGATCCGGTGAGAATCTTCAAGCTAGCCTAGCGAGCTTGTCTGTACAAGTTGTGTTCACGCGTTCTGTGCCTAGGATTAGCTGTGCCTAGGACCGAAGTAGGCTCCTCAGGTCTCTTCTTACAGCTGCCGTGCCTTGTGTGCGTGCGTTTCTTTTTTGTACTTATTTCACTTTATCGATTCTGGCTGGGCTATGATATCGGTAGGCCCAGCGACACGAAGCCGAATCCGCCATTGCAACCTTGCCCACGGTGGAAGGCGGCTCGAGCGCGCTCCTGCAAGTGGTGAGCGCGTCTGGCCAAGTGGGGCGCGAAGTGCGGCAGGCCGCGGCCATTGCCTTCAAAAACATCACCAAGAACTACTGGGAGCCCATGGGCCGCACCGCACCAGCCGCCTGCGTGCCAGATGCGTCGAAACCCCCTCTTCGCGACCAGCTCTTTCAAGTGCTCCTGGTGGAAACCGACAAATCGGTGCGGGATTTACTGGCCGAGTCGGTGAACCAAATTGCGCGCTGCGACTACCCCAGCAAATGGCCCAAGCTGCTGCCCGAAATTCTGGCCATGGTGCAGTCGGGGGACCCGCTACGAATGCACAACGCACTGCTGGCGCTGCGGCAGGTGGCGAAGCGGCTCGAATACAAGGAAAAGGGCCCGGGCCGGTTGCCGCTCGAGCAAATCGTGGCGGAAGCCCTCCCCCTCGCGCAAGCTTTGACGCGGCAGCTCCTGGACTCACAGAATTATGCCCTCGAAGCTGCGCTCATCATGAAGCTGTGCCTGAAAGTGCTGTGGTCCTGCACCCAGTTTTCCTTGCCCGACGTGACGCACGACCAGGCGATGCTTGACCACCTCGGGGGGTGGCTTGAGCTGATTGGCCGCATCGTGGCGATGCCGCTGCCGGAAGCCAGCGAAGCGGGCGCCAACCCCCCGGGCCAGCCTACGGAAGTGGAGCAGCGCAACGCGTGGCCGTGGTGGAAGCTCAAGAAGTGGGCGCTGCAGCTCTTGAGCCGTTGGTTTCACCGCTACGGGATGCGCCAATACACCGACGACGAAAGCCAGCCTTTCGCCGCCGTCTTCAGCAGCACCTACGCCCCCAAGCTCTTGGAGCCCGTGCTAGGGATGCTCGCCCTGCGGCCGCGCGGCCAATTTTGCACTGAGCGCGTGACGCACCTCTGCCTGGTGTTCGTAGAGTCGGCCGTGCAAATGGGGTCGACCTACACGCTTCTGAAGCCGCACGTGCCCACGCTGCTGCAAGAAGTGGTGTTCCCACTGCTGTGCATCTCCGACAGTGACGTGGAGTTGTTTGAAAGCGACCCGCTTGACTTCGTGCGGAAGCAAAATGACCCGATGGAGGACTTCGTGGACCCAAAAATGTCGGCCATGGAGCTGTTGGAGTCGGTGATGAAGTACCGCAAGAAGGACAACTTGGACCGTTTCTTGGGGTTCATTGTGGAAGCCTTGAACGAGTACGTGGCCACTCCCCCTGCGCAGCGCAACCCCAGAAAGAAAGAAGGAATTCTGGTGGCGCTCAGTTGCCTGGCGGTTTTGCTGAAGAAGCAAAGGAAGTACGCGGCGCAGCTGGAGCCCCTGTTGGTGACCCACGTATTTCCCGAGTTTCAGTCCCCGGCGGGGTTCTTGCGGAGCCGAGCCGCCTCGATGGCGCTGCATTTCGACGACATCAGGTGCGGGGGGCTTTGGTTGAATGGTGGCGTGTATTTCGAATGGAAAGGGGAAGTGAACGAAGGAGGAGAGTTTGCAGGGTGTGTGGCGCAGTGGTGTTGCTTGATGCGAAGTCAGTTGAGCTTCCTCCATCACCACCCCTAAAAGAATCGAAAAAGTTGAAAACAACTTGCCGCCGTACTTACTTTGCGCGTGTGTTGTGTACTTCCCATTCAATATATTAGGTGGAGCAACGCGGAGCACGTGTCGACGTGGCTTCAGCTCATGTTGGCCGCCCTGCGCGATCCCGCGTTACCGGTGCAGGTGGAAGCAGCCAACGGCCTGCGGTGCTTGATTGCGCTCGACGGCACCGAAGCCCTCCTCTTGCCGGTGTTGCCCGACTTGCTCAACGAGTACTTTCGCATCATGGCTGGTAGGTGATGCATCATTGCAGGTGACTGCAAAGAGGAACACGTGTGGTGCAGGACATTGTGATTTTAGATTTTTTTACAAAGATAAAGGTGTTGTGAAGGGGTTAAGTCTCTTGCTACTCTTTAGCTTCTTTATTCTTGTTCTCGCCCTCTCTTTTATTCACCATCGTACACATTGCAGAGATTGGCAACGACTCCGTGGTCTCGGCACTTGAGGCCATCGTCGACAAATTCGGCAACGAATTAGTGCCCCACGCGAGCGTATTGGTGCAAAAGTTGTGCGAGTCGTTTCAGACCTACGCCAGCGCCGGCGACGACGACGACGAAGCCTCCATGGCCGCCTGCCAGTGCATGGACACGGTGTGTTGTGTGAACGATACTATGTTAGATGCGATGTGCTTGACCATGAGAATTGCGGATTCTTATGATGTCTTTTGTGTAGCGTATCTTGACAGCAATTGCGTGAAGACGAAAAATGTTGCCCTGTATTTTTGTTTCTGCCACGCGATGCCCGGGCACATAAGTGCCTTGCTTCATTGCACACTGTCGTAAAGAGTGTTACTAGCAGGAAAGAATACTCGCAACCGCGACTACTGTGGTTACTGCCACTATTGCTTGCTCCCTTCACGTCTTGCACTGCCTGTTCATCACTCCCCAATCCTTCACTCTCATCGTTATCCTCATCAGGTCACCACGGTCCTGTCGACGGTCATCAACGCAGACATGGAAGGCAACGGAGGCACTACAACGGCTCTTTTTGCGCAGTGCCAGCCGTTCGTGCTCCCCGTGCTCAACACTATTTTGTCCCCCACCGGAGACTACTTGGAGTACCTCGAGAGCGGCCTCGAGATTTTAACCTTCATGACCTATTACGTGAAGCCGGAGGGTGAGCTTCGGTGTATTTCGGAGACTATATTTTACTGTGCTGATGAGCACAAGCTTTGTTGCTGTGACCATGGCTTGTTTTTTGTTGAGCTCTTTTCGAATTGGATCGTCGACCCGAGATATTCCTTCTCTGTCTTTCCATATTTCGTCGTTCTCCTGACTTCATCATTTCCGTCACCACCACCATCATCATCTCCTCCTCAGGAGCTGGCGCCGCGACCAGTGAAATGCAACAGGCAGCCAAAGCAGCAGCCGCAGCAGCGATGGCACCTTACGTGGCCCTCTTTCCTGCCATTGTGCATTCCTTCCACAACTGGTGCGCGTTCGTTTGATACGCTCCGAAAAGAAGAAGACAATGATGATCATGATGGGTCATGACGATGATAACTTCTCTTTTTTCATGGGTTTAAGTATCCTCGTTCTCTCATTTCTGTGCTTGTCGCCACCCTTCTCTCCAACACCCCACCACTACTTTTACAGGGCGTACGACTACATTCCCAATATGATGTCTCCGATCGACAACATGATTGGCCACGCCACCGACTTGATTCTTGCGAGCGTGGAACCGACCAGCGGGCAGCCTTACGTGGCCCTGATCTTCAGCATGGTGGAGAAAGTGTTCAGCAATACGGGAAGGTCCAACCAGAGAGAGTCCGTGTGCGCCACGCACCTCCTACGCAGGTGATGAATGGATTGTTATGCTCAGGTGATGAATTGATTGCTGACGTTGCAGCATACTCATGCTCTACGACTGTTCTTGGCTTTTTTTGCACTCCTGTTGCCTCATCGTTCTCTTGTGTGAATCACGTCTCATCACATCTCGATCTCTCTCTCTCTCGCACACTTTCTGCCAATCTTCGCTTCTCGCATGCGTCTCTTGACGTGCCCACCTGTGTTACGTACATATCCCTCCTTATACATGTGCGCTTCTCTCAGTTTGCTGCACAACGCTCACGGCCGCATCGACGCTGCGCTGGCCCCTTTGCTCGAGCTCACTTTCGGGCGGCTCAACCCTCAGCCCAAGCCCACCGAGGTAGTGCTGCGGGTCCCCGAGGGTGCGGGAGGCGAATCAGGGGGGCAGCCGGTGGCGGTGACAGTGGGCGCGTTCGAAGGCACCGTGCCCTGCCCCCCTAATACAGTACCGGGCCAAGACGTGACGGTGACGGTGAACGTGCCTCCTGACCCTACGGGTGGCGCCCTCAAAGTCGCGCTGTTGCAAACCATCGCGTCCGCTTTTTTCTACAACCCGGCGCTGACCTTCAAGTGGCTGGAGCAGGTAGTATAGTAGGAATAGCCTCATGCATTTACGTATTCGTGTGCCTATCGAAGAGACCTCGTTAAACTTCGTGAGTTGAGTACTTTGTTGTCTATTTTTTTTTCCTTTAAGTTTCTTTTTCAGTTTCTTCTCTTCTTCATGCTGCGTGATTTTTACGTCTTCTATTTCTTCGCCGTCGTCGTCTCCTTAATCTGCCTCTTCCTCCTCTTCCTCCTTGTAATTCCTGTACATGTGTGAAGGTTCCCGGCCGCACCGCTGCTTTCTTTACAGGGTGGTGCACTGAAATGAACAACGCGGACGAGTAAGAATCGGGGCAAAAAATATCTGCTTCTAAATTGATTGCTACATATCGGGCGGGGGGTAAGGGGATTATGATGCGTGAAGAAAATGGTCATGTAGTTAGGATAGGAACAAGCAGAACAAAACGAAATGGAATGAGAGTAGTCTAGTGGCACACGCTGCAGGCAGTCGTGGCTCTGTTTTTCTGTGCGATCATTACCTCCTCTGTGCTCAGTGTGTGTGTGCTCGTATTTCTCGTTTTGTTACTATGTTAGGTGGAAGCACTTGCCGGCGAAGCTGCACGCTCTGGGCCTCGCCTCAATTTTGTCCATGAATCCCGACCAAATGCCGGCGGCGATTCAAGAGAACTTACCAACGCTCCTGGCCAGACTGGTATGTGTTGTATACGGGTGGATGAAAGAAAAAGGGAAAAAAGAGTAGGAGGGAAAACACTTCAATTTTTGCGTGTGTTTTGCGCGTGTACTTGGGTGAACAAGTTGTGCACATGTATTCCTGAGTGTCTGCAGAGATCCTGTGGTTGAGTATTTGCTTACGTTCGACTACTGCTTTTCGCAGATTCAATTCGTGCATGCAATCGATCAAGACAACGCGGCGGGTGACGACGAAGATGAAGACGACGACGACGACGACGACGACGACGAAGCAGAAGAAGAGGTAAGCAAGTCGGGCAATATTGTCTTCACTTATTTTTTTTACCTCCGGTTTTTGAGTGGCTTTTTTATTAAATCACTTCCAGCGGTGAGTGTGCGCGTTTACCATTTATTCGTAACACTTGTACTACACACCAAGGATTATGAGAAGTGCGGTCGCAGTTCGTTTGATTTGATTTTATCCCAATATGTTAGGAGGAAGAGCTCGAAGACGACGACGACGACGACGACGGGGGAGGATTGGGAGGTGACGCCATTGACGCTGAGGAGCTCGCCTATGCCAACGCCTTGAAGAAGGATCACAAGAAGATCATGACCTACGCGCTCGCCGACGCTGAAGAGGACGACCCTGACAACATGTACGCTAATATGATACATTATCAAAGAAGAAGTCGATGAGAGATGCGACCAAAATTGAAGAGATTATTGTAAATGTGCCTCATTTATTTCGGCATTGTCCTCTCAACGGCTCCTTCCTCATCTTTTTCTTTACTTGTTTGAATATCGCGTGAAGTACTACTTCGAGCCTTTGATTGCTCCAATTGTCTCATACTGTTGTTGTGGATGTTTTTATAATCATGCAACGGCAAGTCGCCTCTTCTCTTCACCCTTCACCCGACCCATCTACTGTATAGATACGGCGACGACGACAGCGAATTTTCTTCACCCATCGATGACGTTGACGAGCTTCTGGTCTTTGCCATGACCTTAACTAACGCGGCACAGCACTACCCAGCAGTCTTTGGAGCTGCACAAGCGTCGCTGCCTCCGGAAGTGCAAGCGCAGGTAGTACTGCTGAGATGACGATGCTACAACTTCCACATGCATCTTTCTTCTCTCTTGAAATTCCGTTGTGCACATGAGATGGGATAAGTCGACCTATCCCGTCACCTCCTCTTTCATTCTCTCCTTTCTTACCAATGCATGCCCTCTTTGCTTCTGCCCCTTTCTGTTTGTAAATGTTATCCATGTTACCATGCTGGCTTCTTAACAGGCACAAGACTTAATGCAAAAAGCTAATGCCAAGCAACATTCCATTGCTGCTGGTACTGCCAATTAAAGTATGAAACAGACACGCCGAAAAGCATCAATGGACATCAACGGACCTTGGAGTGGGTCTAGTCTAGTCTAATTAATATTCCCCAAAAATACAAAGAAACACCACTTTGGCATATAGCAACAGAAAATTTGACCTTCAGAACAAATCTGACGAGTAGGTCTAGTCTAGTCTAGTTAATACTCTCCCAAAAACAAAGAAAGACAAGTACACAGCAGTCACAGAGGCACATAAAGAATGCACTTGAGCTGCAAATGCGCTAGCGAATTCGCTCCAGAAGGCCA
>Ga0307982_1000358_pt1 | contig 36047 bp, 12 predicted proteins | sample OrgLakmetagen989_FD_201847 | JGI IMG/M metagenome (GOLD analysis project Ga0307982, IMG submission 201847) | Saline water microbial communities from Organic Lake, Antarctica - #989 | ecosystem: Environmental > Aquatic > Non-marine Saline and Alkaline > Saline | place: Antarctica: Organic Lake... | reverse complement strand
TGCCTGTGGAGTCCCCCCTCATGAAGGGACAAATCACGAAGATCGACAACGTCATGAACACCGGACTGGAGGTGATCAGCTGGAAGTCTGGTCGCCCCATTGACGACTTCATTGTGGAGATCTCCTCTCTCGTCAAGGCTGCGCACAGCGTCCTGTTTAAGCTCAAGGGCAACCTGGAGGAGATCGCTGGCGTGCTGAATGACTGGTGCGACACCCCCATGCTGGTGCGCAAGCCCAAGCCCATGACCCCAGACGAATTCGAGAACATGTACCGCACAGTGCGCGCGCAGCGTTACACCAACATCAAGTCTGGTGGCCAGAAGATCGACCAGTGGCTGCGTGACTCGCACTCCATCATGTCTGTGTCCCGCACACACCCCAACTGGGAGGCGTACACCGACTTTGTGAACGGCATCGTGGTGCAGGGCCTCTCCAAGATGATCGTGCACTCCCTGGAGGAGCTGGTGGACCAGCTGCTGGCTGAGTCCATTGTCCGCAACCACCGACAGCCAATGCTGGTGGTGCAGCTGCGCCTCACTGACGATGGCATTCTGTTCAGCCCCCCCGTGGACGAGGAGCGCGCTGGCTCCGTGTACCACATCGTCCTGGAGTGGGTGGACTCCTTCTTCCAGGGTGCTGGACAGTTGAAGCGCCTGGACGACCCCGATGGCAAGTACGTCAAGGAGCTGTCTGCTGATATCCACGTGCAAACCCTCATGGCCAGCCTGTATGAGTGCCTGGATGAGAATCGGGACGCGTGTAACAAGCACCGCTCTGACTTCAACGCCTTTTCTGGTTTCTGGGAGAAGGACCTGGACGAAGAAATGGCCAGGTTCAAGGCTGAGAACACCAAGGTGGAGCTGGCCAAGCTGGAGGAGGAGGCCGAGGAGGATGACGACGAGGACGGCGAAGGCAAGAAGGAGCCCACCTCAGAGGAGGTGAAGCTGCCCAACCTGGCGGCATACGACGCGGAGCTGATGCGCCTGGAGAAGATGCAGGAGCAGGTGGCAGGCATGCCTGGCACCAGCGACATCGGCTGGCTGCGGGTGCAGAACGACCCTGTGAAGCTGGCCATTGGCAAGCTGTTGCAGCGGTGGTGCAACCGGTACACTGAGTACTTGGCTGCCTTTGTGCAGGATGAGCTGGATGACTTGGAGCAGTTCATGAACTCCGTGGCGTCTGGTCTCTCCACCCCCGTCAGCGTGGAGGACGGCGACAAGGAGTCACTCAAGTTCGTCATGGGCATCATTCGCGATGTGAAGGCCTGCCAAGCACGCCGCAACCACATGTTCACTCCCCTGAAGAAGATGGTTGCCCTGCTCAAGGGCCACGGGGTGCAGCTGGACGACCGCCGTGTCGCTGACGTGTCCCTGGTGGAGTTCCTAGAAGGCGCCCCCCTGCGGTGGAAGGACACAGTCGCACGCACCTTTGCGAAGCGCGAGGAGATCTTCTCCCTGCAGACCGCCGAGTCAGAGGTCATCAAGCGCCAAGTGGACGACTTCTTCCTGTCCATGCGGGCTTTCCGCCGGGACTTCCGCAAGAACGCCCCCTTTGCGTTTTCAGGCACCCCCGACGAGGCGTACGCCAAGCTGGACGAGTACATGTCCCAGCTCACCGTCATGGAGGCCGCTGCCAAGGACCTGAACAACCTGGAGTCCCTGTTTGAGCTGCCCATCTCCAAGTACCAGGAGACCATTGACACCCGGCAGGAGATGCTGCTGCTCAAGCAGCTGTGGGACATCAAGTCCATGATCACTTGCTCCTATGAGGACTGGCGCAACACCCTGTGGGTGGAGCTGGACACCGACATGCTGCAGGAGATGAACAAGTCCCTGCGCGCCTATGTGAAGCAGTTCGGCGACCGCAACGCCATTGCCAAGGGCTGGACCGTGTACCGCGACATCGAAGCTGCAGTGAAGGAAATGGACGTCTCCCTGCCTCTGGTGTCGCAGCTGGCCTCCCCCGCCATGCGCCAGCGGCACTGGGACACCCTGGCAGATGTCTGCCACGTGCCGCAGCTGGACCCCAACGACCCCCAGTTCTCCCTGGACTCCCTGCTGTCCCTGCACTTGCACACACACGGGAACGATGTTGAGGACGTCGTGTTGACTGCGGACCGCGACCTGCGCGTGGAGCGCCAGCTGGGCGTCATTGACGAGGCCTGGAAGGTGCACGAGCTGGAGTTCCTGCAGCACAAGGACACAGAGATGTTTGTGCTCAAGGTGCGGGACGAGACCATTGAGGACCTGGAGACGCACCAGATGGACCTGCAGGGCCTGCAGGGCTCGGAGTTCTTCCAGCGCAAGGTGAACGAGTGGCAGGACAAGCTGGGTACAGTGGAGGAGGTCATTCGAGAGTGGCTCACTGTCACCAAGCAGTGGGCAAACCTGGAGGTTGTCTTCCTCACCTCAGAAGACATCAAGGAGAGCTTGCCGGAGGACACCAAGCGGTTTGACCAAATCAACAAGGACTTCGAGGAGCTCATGAAGTCTGCCCAAGACACCCCCAATGTGGTGGAGGCATGCACCAAGGATGGCCGCAAGGAGGCACTCAAAGAAATGAACCGCATGCTGGACCAGTGCCAGCGCAGTCTGAACGAGTACCTGGACATGAAGAAGAAGAAGTTCCCCCGGTTCTACTTCGTGTCCAACGTGGACCTGCTGGACATTCTGTCCAACGGCGCCAATCCCCCCCGCATCATGAAGCACCTGGGGTCATGCTACGACGCCGTGGAAACCATTCAGTTTGCGCCTGCTGCCGACGAAGAGTCTGTGCAGAACACTGGCCTGTCTATGATTGCCAAGGACGGCGAGACTGTGGAGTTCAAGACGCCCTTCCACATCGCAGGGCCGGTTGAGGACTGGCTGAACGACTTCACGTACAAAATGCAGGATGCTCTGCGGCTGGAGTGCGAGCGCGCAGTGGAGGGCGCTGTGAACTGGGAGAATGAGCTGCCGCGCCACAACGAGTGGCTGAACGACCTCCCCGGCCAGGTGGCGCTGGTGGGCACCCAGATCTTCTGGACGGAGGAGACACACCACGCCCTGGATGACTACGAGCAGGGCACAGACGACGCAGTAAAGAAGTACCTGCAGCTGTGTAATGACCGCCTGTATGCGCTCATTGGGCGCGTGATGGAGAAGCTCTCCCGTGGCGACCGCACCAAGATCATCACGCTGATCACCCTGGATGTGCACGCCCGTGATGTGGTGCAGACACTCATTGACCAGAAGGCAGAGGGACCCGGGTCCTTCCTGTGGGCCCAGCAGCTGCGATTCGCGTGGGACCCTTACCAAAAGGACATTGACATCGCAATTACGGACTTCCGCACCAAGTACTCGTACGAGTGGGTGGGCAACCAAGCCCGCCTGGTCATCACGCCTCTCACGGACCGCTGCTACATCACCCTCACCATGGCGCTGCGTCTGATGCTTGGAGGCGCCCCCGCTGGCCCCGCCGGTACAGGCAAGACGGAGACCACCAAGGATCTCTCTCGCGCCATCGGCCTGCCCATTTACGTGTTCAACTGCTCCGACCAGATGACGTACCAGACGGTGGCCAACATCTTCAAGGGCCTGTCTCAGACGGGCGCCTGGGGCTGCTTCGACGAGTTCAACCGCATTTCCATCGAGGTGCTGTCTGTGGTGGCCACCCAAGTGAAGCAGGTGCTGGACGCCACCAAGCTGTACGCCAAGCCCGAGAACCGCCCTGAGGAGTACCAACATCTGCCCCGGGGTCAGCCACCATCCGTGGTTGGCGAGTTCGAGCTGCAGGGCGACATCATTAAGCTCATCCCCACCGTGGGCATGTTCATCACCATGAACCCCGGGTACGCCGGGCGCACAGAGCTGCCAGAGAACCTCAAGGCGCTCTTCCGCTCGTGTGCCATGATTCGTCCTGACCTGGAGCCCATTTGCGAGAACATGCTGCTGGCTGAGGGCTTCAAGAACGCCCGCCCCCTGGCTGTGAAGTTCGTCACGCTGTACGCGCTGTCCAGCGAGCTGCTGTCTCCTCAGGTGCACTACGATTGGGGCTTGCGTGCAGTGAAAGCTGTGCTGCGCGTGGCCGGTGGCTTGAAGCGTGCTGAGCCTCAGACCAACGAGGATGCCGTGCTCATGCGCGCCCTGCGTGACTTTAACACCCCCAAGATGCCCCTCCCTGACATCCCCATCTTCCTGCGCCTGGTGCAAGACCTGTTCCCGTCCCACTTTGGCCTGGCGCCCAAGTTCGACGACGTGGTGGAGAAGGGTGCCATTGAGGCCGCCAAGAAGAGCGGCCTGCAGTTCGACAAGGTCTTCATCGCCAAAGTGGTGCAGTTCCAGGAGCTGCTGAATGTGCGGCACTCTGTGATGATCTTGGGGCCAGGCGGCTGCGGAAAGACCAGCATCTGGAAGACCCTGGCCGGGCACCACAACCTGGGCGCGCCCGCCAACAAGCTGCCGCTTAAGTATGACATCGTGAACCCCAAAGCCGTCACTTCCAATGAGCTGTACGGGTACATGACCCTGGGCAACGACTGGAAGGACGGCTGCCTGTCCATCATCATGCGCGGCATGTCCAAGAACAACCGTGACCTGGGCTACCACGAGTACCAGAAGCAGAAGTGGGTGGTGCTGGATGACGACATTGACTCTGTGTGGATTGAGAGCATGAACACCGTCATGGACGACAACAAGGTGCTGACCCTCGTGTCCAACGAGCGTGTCCCCCTGACTGACGCCATGCGCATGGTGTTTGAGATCAACTCCCTGCGCAATGCCACCCCCGCTACGGTGTCCCGCGCTGGCATCCTGTACGTGAACGAGGGTGACGTCGGCTGGCGCCCCATGGTGGAGTCCTGGATCAACACCCGCGAAAGCGTGAACGAGAAGGCTCACCTGCCCGCCATGTTTGAGCGCTACGTGGAGGAGCTGCATGACCGTGTGCGCCGTGGCTTCAAGACTGCCACACCCCTGCGTATCATCAACCAAGTGGCCTCCATCTGCAGGCTGCTTGAGGCGCTGCTGCCTCAGCTGCCGGTGGACCCCAACCCGGAGCAAGTGGAGCACTGCTTCGTCATTGCGCTCATGTGGGCCTTTGGCGGCGCGCTCATCGTCGAGGCCGGCGAGGGCAAGAACCACCGCCGCAACTTCCACGAGATCTTCGTGGAGATGGTGGCGGCAACCGTGAAGTTCCCCCGTGAGGTGGAGGGCGACGACAAGCCCCTGTGCTTTGACTTCTTCTACCAACCACACAAGTCCAATGCCAAGGGCTCCGTGGGGGAAATCGTGCACTGGCGCGAAGCAGTGGAGGCATACGTGCCCGTGCCCATTGGAGTGGACCCCGGGCAGCTCGCCTTCACGCAGCTGACTGTGCCCACTGTGGACACAACTCGACTGAGCACGCTGATGGACCACCTGGTGCGCAACAAGCACCCAGTCATGTTCGTGGGCACTGCCGGCACCGGCAAGACCACCGTGGTGAAGGAGTACCTGAAGATGCTGGACACAGAGGCCTTCCAAAGCAAGACTGTCACCATGAACTTCTTCACTGACTCTGCAGCCCTGCAGCGCGAGATCGACGCCGGCATCGACAAGCGCAGCGGCAAGACCTATGGCCCCCCTGCCGGCAAGCAAATGATCTTCTACGTGGACGACATGAACCTGCCGTACATCGAGACGTATGGCACGCAGAACTCGCTGTCTCTGCTGCGCCAGATGATGGACCACGGGCAGTACTACGACAGGTCCGACCTGTCCCTGCGCAAGGAAATGGTGGACTGCCAGTACGTGGCCAGCATGAACCCCACAGCGGGATCATTTGTTATCACGGAGCGCCTGCAGCGTTTCTTCACCACCTTTGCCTCCCTCATGCCTTCTGACTCAGACTTGAAGCTGATCTACGGCAGCATCCTGCGGGGCCACTTGGCCAACTTCACTGACAGCGTGTCCAGCCTGGGGGAGCTGGTGGTAGACACCACCATTGCCCTGCACAAGGAGATCAGCAAGAAGTTCCTGCCATCTGCCACCACCTTTGTGTACAACTGGAACATGCGGGAGCTGTCCAATGTGTTCCAGGGCCTCACCCTGGCCAAGGCGGACTTCTTCCCCAAGCCTGTGAACCTGCTGCGCCTGTGGGCCCACGAGTGCACACGCGTGTTCCACGACCGCATGCCCCTTGCGTCTGACGTGGAGCGCTTCACTGAGCTGCTGGCCAAGACCACCACCAAGGCTTTCAAGGAGGTGCTGCCCGTGGAGCAGGTGTTTGAGGAGCCCCTCATCTTCACGAAGTTCGCGGCACAGCCTTCCAGCAACCCGTCCTACCTGCCCCTCCCTGTGGGCGACACGGGCATGGAGATCCTGTCCCGCACCCTGGGCACCAAGCTCATTGAGCACAACGAAGGGAAGGTGGTCATGAACCTGGTGCTGTTCGAGCAGGCCATGGAACACGTGTGCCGCATCGCACGCATCATCTCAAATCCCGCTGGCAACGCCATGCTGGTGGGCGTGGGTGGTTCCGGCAAGCAGTCCCTCACACGCCTGGCTGCATTCATCTGCGAGTATGAGGTGGTGCAGCTGCAGGTGTCTGCCAAGTTCACAGAGGGCGACTTCCGTGAGGCACTGCAGGGCATGTTCAAGCAGGCTGGCGGCAAGGGTGTGCCCACTGTCTTCATCATGACGGACACCCAGATTGTGAACGAGAAGTTCCTGGTGTACCTGAACGACATCCTGGCCTCCGGCTGGGTCACTGGGCTGTTTGAGCGCGAGGACCTGGATGAGGTGTTCAGCTCCCTGCGCAACGAAGCCAAGTCCAACGGCGTGGCCATTGACTCCTTCGACGCCATGCTAGAGTTCTTCATCTCCCGCATCCGTGCCAACCTGCACGTGGTGCTGTGCTTCTCCCCCGTGGGGGATTCCTTCCGCGTGCGGGCCCGCCGCTTCCCCGGGCTGATCAACTGCACCGCCAACGACTTCTTCCACCCCTGGCCTCGTGACGCCCTGGTGTCCGTTGCAGAGAGCAACATCCAGGACATTGAAGCCTTTGACACCCCCGAGATCGCCCGTGCCGTTGCAGAGCACATGGCAGACGCACACGTGGCTGTGACGGAGATGTCTGTGGACTACGAGAAGTCCCAGGGCCGCCACAACCACGTCACCCCCAAGTCCTTCCTGGAGCTGATCGGCTTCTACCGCTTTCTGCTGGGCGAGAAGCTGCAGCAGTCCCAGCACAACATCGAGCGCCTGGACGACGGCCTGTCCAAGCTCATGAAGACCGGGCAGGACGTCGCAGAGCTGCAGAAGGACCTGGAGTTCAAGATGGAGAAGGTGGGCGAAGAGGTCGCCAAGACCAACTTGCTGCTGGAGGAGATCAAGGAGCAATCCGAGGACGCCGCGGAGCAAGAGAAGGGCGCCAATGTGGTGCGCGAGTCCGCTGAGAAGGCCAAGGCCAGCGCAGAGGCCATCCAGAAGGAGGCCGATGTGGAGCTGGCAGAGGCCATGCCTGCCCTGGAGGCCGCCAAGCAGGCCCTGCTGGGACTGCCCCTCAAGGCCATCCAGACCATGAAGTCCTATGCGTCGCCCCCCGCCGCCATCATGCGGGTGTGTGTGCCCCTGCTCATGATGCTGGCCAGCGAGTTCAACGTCAAGAAGCACTCCTGGGACAACGCCAAGAAGATGATGGCCAACCCCAAGGAGTTCCTGGATCGCTGCATTACCTTCGCGCAGGAGGACGCCAAGGTCATGTCCGACAAGCTGGTGAACTCCCTGAAGCCCATCTACGACGACCCAGACTTCACCGTGGAGAAGATGACCAAGACATCCGACGCAGCTGGCGCCCTGACGCTGTTTGTGCGCGCGACATACCACTTCAACCGCGTGTGGGTGCGCGTGGAGCCGTTGATGCTAAACCTGGAGGAGGCCAACGCAAGCAAAATTGAGGCCATTGGGCAACTGAACGCCGCAGAGGCGCAGCTGATCGACGTGCGCGCCAAGCTGGCAGCTTTGAACGACAAGCTGGAGGCAGCTACCGCCGTGAAGAAGCAAGTGGAGGACGAAGCAGAGGCATGCCAGGCCAAGCTGGGCCTGGCCGAGCGCCTTGTGAACGGCCTCGCCTCCGAGAAGGAGCGCTGGGCAGTGGAGGTGCAGAAGCTCAAGGAGGCAGAGAACAAGCTGGTGGGCGATGTGCTGGTGGGCTCTGCCTTTGTGTCCTACCTGGGTGGCTTCGACTACCTGTACCGCAACAAGCTGTGGAAGGAGCTGTGGTTGCCCGACGTCATCGCCAAGGGCATCCCAGTGTCAGAGGATGTGGACCCGCTGTGGCTTCTCACAAATGAAGCCCGCGTGGCTGCCATGCAAAACGAAGGCCTGCCTGCCGACCGCATCTCCACAGAGAACGGCGCCATCACCATCGCCTCCAAGCGGTGGCCGCTCATGATCGACCCCCAGCTGCAGGCCATCAAGTGGCTGCGCACCCGCTTCGATCCCCCCGTGCTGGCCAAGGTGGGCGAAGACGCCGTGGAGGAGGAGGCTGAGGCCACTGGCGATGACGTCATCGTTGACCCAGAGGAGGAAGCCGAGGCGGAGGCAGCTGCCGCCGCGAAGGCTGCTGCCACCACCACCCTGGTGGTGCTGCAGCTCACCCAGGGCACCTGGCAGCGCAAGATGAAGAACGCCATCCAGAACGGCCACACTGTCATCATCGAGAACTGCCAGGAAGACTTGGACGCCACCCTGGACCCCGTGCTCTCCCGCTCCGTGGTGCAGAAGGGCAAGTCCTTCTTCCTGAACTTCGCAGGGGACGACGTGGAGTACCACAAGGACTTCAAGCTGTACCTACAGACCAAGCTGTCCAACCCCCACTACAAGCCCGAGGTGCAGGCACAGTGCACCCTGGTGAACTTCATCGCCACCGAGGAGGGTTTGAAGGACCAACTGCTGGCTCGTGTCGTGCAAGCAGAGAAGGCCGAGCTGGAGGAGCAGAAGCAGGAGCTGGCGGCGGCCTTCAACCGGTACAAGGTGCAGCTCATCGAGCTGGAGGATGACCTGCTGTCCCGTCTGTCGGAAGCGGAGGGCGACATCATCTCCAACGTGGCCCTGATTGAGGGCCTTGAGGCCACAAAGAAGGCTGCCACAGAGATTCAGGCCGCAGTGGTGCTGGGCAAGGAGACTGAAATCAAGATTAACATCGCCCGCCAGGTGTACGTGCCTGTTGCTGAGGAGGGTGCCATGCTGTATTTCATGATTTGCCAGCTGAACAACATCGACCACATGTACCAGTACTCCCTGGATGCCTTTGTGATGTACTTCTACAAGGCCATCCGCGAGTCCCCCACCCCAGAGGAGACTGTTGCCCGCGTGCAGGCCCTGAAGACCACCCTGCGCCTGACCATCTTCAGGTGGGTGTCTCGTGGCCTGTTTGAGCGCCACAAGCTCATCCTCATGGCCCAGCTGACCTTCCAGCTCATGGCCCGCAAGAAGCTGGGGGATGACTTGGAGTGGTCCCCCCTCCTCTTCCAATTCCTGCTGCGGGGCGGGCGCAGGGCAGCGGAGGACAAGCCCTCCTCCCTGGACTGGCTGCCCGACGTGGCGTGGGGCACCCTGCAGTTCCTGGCCAACATTGAAGGCGCAGGCTTCGAGAAGCTGCCCGCAGACCTGGATGAGGCCCCTGCCCGCTTCAAGGAGTGGTTCAACCACATCAGCCCCGAAACGGAGAAGCTGCCCCTGGACTGGGCTGGCCTGGACAAGGAGCCCTTCAAGAAGCTCATGGTGCTCAAGTGCATGCGTCCTGACCGCTTGAACGTGGCCCTGACCAACTTCATCAACGCCACCCTGCCTTCCGGGCGGGACTTCGTGCAGTGCGACTCCACCTACTCCAGCATGCAGGTGCTAGACTTCACCCTGAAGGACTCCAAGCCCACCACCCCCATCTACTTCATCCTGTCCCCCGGCGCCGACGTGGTGTCTGACTTGGACCGCTTGGCTGTCAAGTACGGCAAGGTGAAGGGAGAGTCCTACCACAACATATCCATGGGGCAGGGGCAGGACAAGAAAGCCATGGAGGCCCTGGAGCTGGGCAACCGACAAGGGCACTGGATCATCTTGAACAACGTGCACTTGATGCCCCGCTGGCTGACAGAGCTGGAGAAGAAGCTGGACATCTTCGCGCTGCAGGGGGGGCACGATGAGTTCCGAGTGTACCTCACCTCTGAGGCCGCCAAGAGCATCCCCATCGGCATTTTGTCGCGGTCCATCAAGTTGACCAACGAGCCCCCCGCCGGCCTCAAGGCCAACCTGCAGCGGGCCTTCGCCTCCTTCTCAGCTGAGATGATCAACGACATGGACAGCCGCATGCGGGCCATCCTGTTCGGCCTGTGCCACTTCCACGCCGTGCTCATTGAGCGCAAGAAGTTCGGGCCCTCCGGCTTCAACATGATGTACCCCTTCTCACTGGGCGACCTGCGGGACTCCTCGGAGTGCCTGGCCAACTACATGGAGAACGCAGGCACCAAGATCCCCTGGGAGGACCTGCGGTACATCTTCGGGCAAATCATGTACGGCGGACACATCGTGAACGACTTCGACCGCCTGCTGGTGGTGGTGTACCTGGAGCACTTCATGAAGGACGAGCTGCTGGACGAGATGGAGCTGTTCCCGTTCAACCGGGACGAGGATGCCTCCTTCATGTCCCCCTCCCCCACCACGTACGAGCGGTACCTGGAGCACATTGACGAGAAGGTGAAGGGGGACACCCCCATCGCCTTTGGGCTGCACCCCAACGCTGAAATCGGCTTCCGCACCGCGCAGTCCGAGGTGCTGTTCCGCACACTGCAGGACCTGCAGCCCCGCGAGTCAGGCGGCGCCGACGAGGCGGCCACTTCCCCAGTGGAGGTGGCCCGCGTCGTGCTGTCTGAGCTGCTGGACATGTACGGTGAGTCCGTGTACGACCTGGAGGATGTGGGCAACGCCATGGAGGGCGAGCGTGGCCCCTTCCAGAACGTGCTCATCCTGGAGCTGGAGCAGATGAACTTCCTGCTGATTGAGTTGAAGCGCTCCCTGGCGGAGCTGCGCCTGGGTATCGATGGCGTGCTGACCATGACTGACGCCATGGAGGAGCTGCGGGATGCCCTGTTCCTGGACCGCATCCCGGAGTCTTGGAGCCGCCGGGCCTGGCCCAGCATGCGCAGCCTGTCCGGCTGGCGCACCGACCTGTCCAAGCGCTTGACGCAGCTGAATGAGTGGAAGGACAACCCAGGCAGCATCCCGATGGTCACGTGGCTGTCAGGCTTGATCAACCCGCAGTCTTTCCTGACTGCCATTCGGCAGCAGTCTGCCCAAGCCACCAAGCAGGAGCTGGACAAGCTGGTCATCCAGACTGAAGTCACCAAGCGCATGCGAGAGGAGATCACAGACCCTTCACGGGACGGCGGCGCCTTTGTGGATGGCCTGTACATGCAGGGTGCTCGTTGGGACTTCGCTGGCGGCTTTGTGGACAAGGCAAAGCCTCGTGAGATGGTGTGCATTATGCCTGTGCTGAACTGCAAGGCTGTCACAGAGGACAAACTGGAGATCAAGAACATCTATGACTGCCCCGTCTACAAGACTGAGCAGCGCGGGCCCACCTACGTGTTCTCTGCACAGCTGAAGACCAAGTCCCCCTCCGCCCGGTGGATCATGGCTGGCGTGGCCCTCATCATGGACGCCACCAGCGTGTAAACCAAAGAATTCATTCTCTTGTTCTCACAATTAGCATGAGCCAACAACACCTGCAGATGCAGCCGGTCACTGTTTCAGGCCAACGGCTGCGGCAGCCCCTGGGGCAGCTGCTTCGCGCTGCGTGATGCTCGCGAAGATCTTGGTGATGTCCTCCCATCGCTGCTGCAGGCGGCCCTTGGACTCTTTGGTGCCACCCTGTGCCATGGTGGCTGATGCAGGCAGCTCTGTGTTTCGCAAGCTGTTCACCCGGGCCAGCTCGCTCACGTGCTCACCCGCCTGTGTGTCGGCGCGAATGCCTTGGGTGGCGCGGATACGCTCAGCCCAAGCCGAGATGTCAGCCTCCACACTGTCATCCACTTGCAGGTGGGCCACCTTCACGAACTTGGTTTGCCCCAGCCGCAGCACCCTACTGACGGCTTGCGAGACGAGCGCGATGTTCTCGTTGGGCTCCATGAACAGCACGTGGTTAGCTGCAGTGAGATTCAGGCCGACGCCTGCAGACCTGATGGACAACACAAACACCCGGGTGGTGTCGTCGTGGGCAAATTCGTACAGCTGCTGTGTGCGTGCGTTCATGCTTGTTGCGCCTGTGATGAGGCAGCTCTTCACACCCACCCTCCGCAGTGCCCGGGCCATGCTGTGCACCGTTTTGGTGAATTGGCTGAACACGATGATCTTGCTGCCTGGCTCCTGGCGAAGCGTCGCTTCAACATGCCGCACAGCAAAGGAGATTTTGCTGCTTTGTTGGCGCGCCTTGAGAGTGGCGATGGCGTCTGCGACAGTGCCGGTGGTGGCGGCGGCCACCGGCGACTCCTCCTCGGCATCTGCCTCCCCCTCCAGCAGCTTCAAGGCGTCGGACTGGCTGAAGAGTAGGGCGCTGCCGTTCTTGGCGGGGGTCCTACACATGGGGCAGTCGGCAGAGCGCCCGCCGGAGCAGGACAGCAGCTGCTTCCAGCAGTCCTTGCACACGAGGTGCAGACAGGGCAGGATGGACAGCTCCAGCAGAGGACAGAAGCAAATGATGCAGTCCTCTTCGCAGACAGACAGGATGCGCTGCATGGCTGCTTCGGTGCTGCCGCCACTGGGGCTGGCGGCGATGAAGGAGGTCAGTTGTTCCTTGGGGGTGCTGCCTGCCGCCTTGGCCGAGGGCAGCATCTCAGCGCCCTTGCCGTCGTCCGTGTCCTCCTGCTCCACGCCCGCAGCGTCATCCAGCACGGACAGGATGTCCCCGATGGCCATCCGCAGGCGACGCAGGAGGCTCAAAGACCGGATGTATGCAGCCGACAGGCTCTTCCTGGCCGCCAGCATGGACACCCGCTTGAACACTTTCACGATGGACTTGCGGATGGCCTGGTACACCAGCTGCTCCTCTTGAGACAGAGATGAGAAAGGAATGATGAGGGTCTCCTCTTGGGACTCAGGCAGCTCGATTTCGCCACGCTGGATGAGGCCTTGCACCGTCTGTCGCCTGGCCACGCACCTCCACCACAACACGAAGACAGCAGCCTGGTGCAAGCCGAAGCCTGCCTTGATTGCACGCATGGGCTTGTGCTGCGCCGATCGTGACGCTACACTCATGGAGGACGATGCCTGGCCTGCAGCCTCCTTGTCCAGGCACTCCACATCCCAGAAGGCGTCAGGTGCATGCAGAGCCGCCAGCTGCCCACCCAAGTCCTTCAAGCCTGTGTGGCTGATGGGAGTTCCACTCAATAGCCACCGTCGCCCAGCTGAAATGCGCTGAGCAAACCACACCAGCTTGATAGACGGGTTCTTCATGCGTTGGCTTTCATCGAACACTACCCGGTGCCAGTCAATCATTCCAAACAACGCGGAGCAACTGGCCAGCAACTCGTAGGTTGTCAGAACCACATCTGAGGACAGTATTTTGCCAAAGTTCTCTTGGTTACGCGTGTCCCCGTGCCACAGTACCACAGAGGCCCCAGGGGTGTGTTTGCGGATCTCGCTAGCCCACTGCCCCACCAGAGACACGGGAGCAATAATGAGACTCGCTCGCCCACGGAAGCGCCGGGGCGCAAACACCCCATTGTACAAGGACGCCTTGACAGTCAGCAACTCCGAAGCGACACCCCTGTACTTGGGAGCGCCTCGCTGTCGGTCGCAAGCGGCCGCCCATGCTGCATCTTGCTCCCCCTTAAAGCTCAGATCGCAGTCCTCTGGGTGGCGTGGACGGGCCATGATGAGTGCAAGTGTCATGATAGTCTTACCTGTGCCCATGGTTGAGAAAATAGCCCCCCCCTTGGCCTGTAGGGGGGGCTCTTTGCTCAGCTTGCCGTTGGGGCAGAGGTACAGACCCACCCCATCTGCAGTGGGAATGGTATTGTACACATACGTGGACATGCCGCGGGGCAGCTCCTCCTGCTGCACCATCCATGCGACAGTCTTGCGTTGGTAGTCGAACAGTGTTGCCTCCAGCCCCGGGGGCAACACCCAGCTGCAGTCCATGGCGCCACCGTCCGTCTCCTTGCGCCTCGCCGTCAAGCCGTCGAGGGAGTCTGCATTCCGCACAAACTGTAGGAATCCCGGGTCATCAGTGATGCAGCTGTGCTCAATCAGGTCCAGCAGGCCTTGTGTGGACACAGTCCACGGGGATGGCACCACAACAGGCGTGTGCTGCAGAAGAGGATACCTGTCAGCGAGGGTGTTGCTGTAAATACCCCGGCTAAACCTCAATACGTGCCGTTGATGGAAATATGTCTTCACAGTGCGTGCAGGCTCTTGGGGCAGCACACGGATTTCTTCAGGCTGCGCCTTCACCAGGGTGTACTGGGATACCTGCAGGTTGAAGCCATGCGCATTTGCAGCTGCCAGCTCTTTCGTCAGCAAAGCCTGCTGCAGCATGGGTACCACCTGCAAATCCCAAACGCGGGATCGCGTGCGTTCAGCGAGTGGCTGGTACAGGTGATTACGCGCCAAATTGGGCATACTGAGATACGCAAGACAGTCAGGCTCCATGTCTTCCCCTGGTCTGTCCGGCGGCCGGAATTGGATCTGTTTGTTCAGCTCAGAGCTAACGGTGTTCAAGCTGGCCTTGAACAATCGCAACTCATCCACGATGTCGACAAAACCCCAGCTGCCCCTGTCTTGGTCTAAGCCGAACTTCAATCTATCCGAGCCAGATACCTCTTTGAAGTCCTGTTGGCCGTCCGCAAGGGCCGTGGCGGGACACAGAATGTGCAATTGGTCCTGCACACCAAAACCACGCAGCCGCTCCGTTGATCCAAAGGTCTCGATCACAGCAACGCACACTGCCTTGTGCTTCATTGCGGCCAAGTTGCACACTACCATGGAAGTCAAGTACAGTGGCTTGTCTCGCAGCTGCATATGCACTGGTGGGTTTTGACGGTGTGCGTTTTCGTCGCGGGACTTCTTTGCTTGCAACTCCATGACAGCATGCTCATGAGAGCGCGTGTCCCTCTGCGCCTGAGACCGATCGGCCTCGTACTGCACTTTGGTGACGTTTACCTCTGCAGCGGCTGGCGGCTCAAGAAGGCCCGGGTGGCCCTTCATTACCATCAGCTGGTGCTTCTTCCAGTCTTTGAAGGACATCAGCGCGGCGTGTCTCAGTGGGGGGCGTGGGGGGGCTGCATATCGTCTGAAGTTAAATGGCTCTTCTGTTACTTTCTGCAAGCTTTCGAAGAGTTTGTCAAAAAAGCCTTTGTCAGCGTTCTGCGGCGATTGCACAAACTTCGCACAGTCCTCTTCCAGTGACGAGCTTCCAATGGCCTGAAGTGTACTCGGGCAAGAATACAGACAGTTAGTCACGGATGGTGGTGCATATGAAACAGCCACCTCATACACGCCGTGGATGGGATCAATCGCGAATAAGTTCAGCACAGTCTTGCGGGGTGCTTTATACGTGTCCATGAATCCGCTGAAGGAGTGCTGCTGGGGCAAGCGGGGTGGCACGTAATTCCCAGCACTTGTGCGAAGTCTGCCCACATCCGAGCGCATGGCCACAGCGATGGGTGGAGGTACCCTGGAGGGGTGCATCTGGTACAGCACATCAGCTTGCAACACGTAGTAAGGACCGCAGTCCACAAGGCGCCACACAATTGGCACAATCGTGGCTAAAGGGGCAGCTGCGGGTGTTTGTGGCTGATGCGCTGAGGCTGGTGTTGCCTTACCCTGCTTTTTGGCTGCCTTCTTGCCCGGCTTCTTGGCGGGCGCCTTGGGGGGTGCAGGGGGCCTCGATTCTTGCGTGCTTCGCTGCCTGCGCCTGATCATCACATCTTGCATTGAGTGCATTGTGTTGCGCATCATCTGTGGTAGGTCTTGCAGCTTGGAAGACCCCCCCCCCGAAAGCTCCTGCTGGGCCCCCGGGGCAGCAGGAGGGGGGGCTGATTGCACGCTGCTTTCAGCAAGGAGGGCGGCCGACACTGTTCGCACCTGCCCAAGTGCACTGCTGAATTCCGATTCAATGTCCATTTGTGCCAGGGAAGGCCTGCCGCCGCGATACCCCAGCACCGCCTGCATGAGGGCCATGGAATCCTCCCCCCACACCTGGTTTGTGTGCGACCCGCTTGTCATGCACTCCACCAAGGCCTGGCAGCAACGCGACGCAGCAGTTAAGCAGTGGTGTCGTGGGAACGCAGTGCTGTACACGCCTTCATCGGCCATGCTTAGAATGAGGCGGTCCCCCATGAATTGCAGCCGACGCAGCGCGGCCCATCCTTGGGACTGCTTCGAGGCAGTCGCCCCCTCTGCCTCCTCCTGAATCATTTTCACAGCCGCTGCAAGCACCTGTGCAGGGAAAGTGCTGTGTCTGCCAGGGTCGCAGTATGCCAGGACAGAGTGCGCAAGCTGCACGTCCTGCGGCTCAGCAGGGAAAGTCAAGTTACCCTCCTCTTGCAAACGAACCAAGCTCTGCAGCAGGCCCGCAGAAGGGATATAATCAGATGGTCTCAGAGACTTGAGCCGCGGGGGCTGCAGGGGAAAGCCGGGCCGCTGGTCCATGGCACTCCAGCAGGCCTTGGCGCAGGCAAACTCCAGCACGCCAGCCCGGGAGGGAGACAGCCACATAGCATCTTGCGATGTGTCCTCCATGGTTTTGGCAGTTTTCAACTGTTGTTCCATCCAAATCGTAGCGGCTGTAGTGTACTGGCTGGGTGAAAGAGAAGCTTCGCGAGTCGCTCTTCCTAGGGGCACGCTGGGCCTGGAAGCATTTGAAATTGGGGCACCACCCTCAGCATCTCCAAAAGTTGATTGGCAAGCGGATGCCAAAATATGTGACGGAATAGTTAAATATGAGCCAGGAATCTCCTGTGGTGCAGAACCAAGCTCAGAGAAGTGCCCTGCTGGAAAGATGTCGCTTCTAACAGAAACATCGGAGAAAAAGCGTCGCGGGAACTCCACGCGTGGGGGCGCAGCAGCTCCACCAGCCACCAATAAACGAGGAGCTGCACCCGTATCCAATAACATAGAAGATTTACTCGACATGCTTGTGTTCTCGCTGTCAGAATCAGAATCTTCACTCGAATCGGAGACCATTGACAGATCAAGTATGGAAGTAGTTCGAGCTGTCTTGTTAGGTGTAGGAGAAGGTTCAGGCCCACCGGCACCTGATCTTGCGCGCTTCATACTGCCACCTGTCACTGCACAGTATACTCAGCTGACCCAGGACTCGAAATACGACAAGCACAAAGCGAGGCTTTGATTTGAGGTACTCCCTACACTCCTCAAAACTGGCAGGCTGCGGGCTCTGCGCGGTAAAAAGTGACAGCAACTAGCGCAAAGAATACAGTAGCAGCGGTCTATCCGGGCCGGCTTTTTGATCGGCCTGCAGCACACAGCACATGACGATTGATTTCACGCAAATGTGGCTGAAGCCCCCAAAACACACATACCTCAAGCATGCACTTGATGCACTCAAACACAAATCAAGCGTATGCAAAGGGAAAAACACATATGTTCACTGCCTGCAGAACTCATTAGTTCTTCCGGCATGCCAGCACTGCATTGCTTCTGAGACCACGTTGGAGAAGGACTGCACAGCCAAACTTCGTTTCGCCTGTTGCCATGGCAACCCCTCATACTATAATCGTGTACTGTGCTTTTGACCTGAAAGAGTACGGAACTCTTTTTGTTACGTTGCTATGTTGCTTGAGTTCACCTCACATTTTCCCAGGGGCTCGTCGGTTCGCTGTGCTCATGCTCTTGAAGATTTATCTTCTGCTCCGCAATGGCTTTCTTTGGACAAGCTTTCTGACATGCTTAACTCACAGCAACTCTCGGAAGCTGCCATTTTTGAGGGCCTTCACCTTCGAACGTTGGACTGGTCTGTTTTTTCGGTGAACTGCTCCATAACTGGGCAGCAGCTGTGGTGCATTGCTGTTGGCGGCACTGAGCCAGACGAGTCCTCAGCAAGGGCTGCCACCACCAGAGCCTTTGTTTGTGTATTGAAGGACTTGCACACAACCGTTTCAATTATTGCTGACCTGCTGATGTTTGCACTCACCGCACAGCATGCCTTCGGCAGTGCAGCTTCAAAGGAAGCAGATGCCACGTGCGCTGGTTGGGTGATGGATGCCCTGCTCCTGGCCCTGTATCCCAGCTGCACCGGGGGCAGTGCAAGTGGCGGCACAAGCACTACCGTGAGTCAGCAAAGCCTTGACCATGATTTCAAGCCAGTGACCCGTACATCCTTCCGTGACGCAGCTCACTCTACCGCTCGGCAACGAGCCTGGCGGGCGCTCGTGCAAGCAAGTGAGACGCCCCACGACTGCACCCAACGCTTCCTATCCTTGACCCATGTGAAAACGTATCAGCCTTCAGTTGCTGATAAGGGCTCACTGCTGGTTTTGGAGGACTGTGGCGCCCCAGAGCGCTTGGTGAAGGCATGCGGCGGCAGCACTGGTCTGGCACTGGTGTGGGCAGCACTGCTCACCGGGCAGCGGGTTGTATTTGTCAGCAAATCTGGGTGTGCAGCCAGCTCACTGGCAGAGCTGGTGTATGCTGCTTGCTGGCTGCTGGGCGCCACGCTGGGTGCATCCGACGTGAAGCGCCGGTGCAGGCCCCTGCTGTCGCTGAGCGACACGTCATGGACGCAATGCCCTGGGCTGATTGGTGCATCCAACAACCCCCTGCTGAAATCAAAGTCGTCCTGGTGGGACGTCTGCGTGGATGTGGAGAGGGGTGCCTTGCAAAGCGGGGGGGGAGGGAGCAAGGACGCCCCGCCCGCCATGGCCACACTGACCGATGCACAACAGCGACTACTCGTCACAGGTGCAGAACAGCTGCAGTCAGCTGCAGTCAGTGATCTTCGTTTGCTCAGCTCTTCCATCACGGCGTTTGTGCTTCCTGTGCAGCTGCACTTGCAGTGTACCAACGGCACGCATACAGCAATGGGCCCAGCTCCGTCAGTAGTAGACCCGGCCCTGTCCGATAGCATACACGCTGGTAGTGCGGTAAATAGTGCAGCAGCTGCAGCAGCTCTGTCTTCTGTGCCCCGGGTTGATTTGGAGGAGGGCAGGGCTGTGCACGGGTGCAAGGTGTTTCTGTCTGACATGCAGGGGGCATGCACGCAAGACGTTCGCAAACACATGTCGGCGCTGTCGCAAGCATTGTCAAGTTCTGTTTGTGGAACTCAACAGCACTGCAGACTTGAGGGAACTGCAGACTTGCTGGTGCTTGAGCGGTGCCTGGGGCTGCTGGGGGCGCTGCGGCTGAATGCCGATGCCAGCATCCAAACGCCAAGTGATCACTGCAATGCACTGCTGTTGGGGATCATACCGTCATGAAATGCCTAGGGCTGCTTCAATGGCTGCAACTTCTCAGCAGCTGTGACTGCCTGTGTACAACGCTCATGGGCAAGTGGCATCTAAGCAGAGCAACTGGCGCTTGACCATATTGTGCCAAGCCTACACACGCCCATTTTAAAACTTGTCCGGTTTGAGAAGTGTGCGCAGGTGAGAACGGTCCACTACCTGCCCAGGTGGCGCGTCGGCAGGTCGCTCTACCTTGACACTTTCCCGGGCCTGTCACAGACGTACCCACCACCTGAAGATGGCCAAGTGCTTCACTGCAGTGGAACTTGGTTGATATCATCAGTCATGGAGGGTTCTGTTTCTCCAGCAGCCCCTTCCCGTCACCCCCATATGACTGCCCAGAACACCCTGCCGACCTTGGGAAGTGTGCCAAGTCGTTCATTACGAGCATGCCAAATAATTCAATTTCAACACAACACAAATCTGTCCTTATGTCAAGTTGACTTGCAAGAAACCAGGGCGCCAGCTGCTTCCGGTACAGAACTAGTGCCCTCAACGCATAAAACTCAGCAGGTCACATCCACTGTGCTGCACCACCTGGGCAGCAGTTTTGCAGGTTATCTTCGAGCTCATAACCATGCTATGCTCAGTTCTCGGATTATGCATATTTTTTCTCTTAAATACCAGTGGTATGGATGAACGTGCCGCGAATGATTCTCAAAAAGTGACGAAATAAATTTGCAGTGTGTGCGCAAACACAGCCCTGGTCCAGGGACTACAGTGTGTACATTGAGGCTGGCAATAGAACAGTTATGACTGACAGTGAAATTTTTGTGAAGCCAGACCACTTGAGAGTTCATTCTTTGGTTGGGAAAACCGATCCAGCCGAGGGAGCTTCGTGTAACCTTGACAGGGTCTCAGCAGGCTGCCTGGTATCTTTGCGCCGCTGCCAGGCTTCAAACCCAAGCTCGTATACACAAATCTGCAAAGTAGGTACCAACTTCATGCTTTTGCATGATCACGCTATACTTTGCATTTGCAGTGTTTCGAATCCCATGCCAAATGCTACTTGGACTCAGGCTGCACGGCTGACCTCATTGACCGAGACCAGATTAGTGTGTGCTTCGACCAGATGAGATGCAGCATGAACATGTGTGATGGCAAAAACCCGACTACGGCAGCTACGATCTCATTTATCCTCCTCGGAATGGTTCCACTGTATGCAGTGGCAAACATATGAATTGTCGCCACGAAGATGCGGCCTACTTTGAAGTTGGCCTGTAATAGGTCTGCGGCACAAACGGCATTTTGGCAACTTCGGCATTGGCCTTCCTGTTGCCCCGGAGCTGAAGCGAAACTGCAGTGCCTGAGGTGTGGTGCCCCTTGAACACATAGCCCATGGCCACTGGCGCTTTCAAACTGCAAACAAGAGCCTTAGTATCTCGATGTGTTTCGACAAAGCAGAGCTGTGTACTGACGTTGGGCTGAATGTACCAGAAGTGACAACTCCAATCTCTTCACCACTTGCGTCCACAATGAGGTCGCCAGCTGCACACGAAAGCACGATAGGATTTGGGCAGCACGACACATGCGTAAGTGCTCACCTCGTGATGGTGCCCGCCCTTCAATTCGAAGACCAACTCGTTTGCGTTTCCAGGACTTGTCGGCAATCTGCCCGAGGATCTTCTCTGCGCCGTTGAAGCCCCCCCCTTGGCGTCTGTGCTTGCCTGCAAAAGCGCCCATCAGGAATGCTCGCAATAAACATGTCTCAGTACGTACTAATGGCAAACAGTAATCCAGCCTCCACTGGAGTGGTGTCTTCGTTGATGTCGTTGCCGTACAGAGGCAGGCCCGCCTCCAGGCGCAGCGCATCGCGTGCCCCCAGTCCAGCCAACTGCACACTGTCATCAGCTGCAATACGGCGCACGATTGAGTCAACATCCTCGGGTTTGAAGCTGATCTCGAAGCCATCCTCGCCAGTGTAGCCGCAGCGCACAACAAACACCTTGTGTAGGCTGTTGCCGGTGTCTAGCATCACCTCGCGCGCTTGCATGAAGGCCATCGTAGACAAGTCCTCTACAGGCAACAGTGATTGCAGGACAGCTGCTGCAGCGGGCCCCTGCAGTGCGATGAGTTGCTGCTCCTCAAGGTGAGTGATGCTGCAGTCTGCCACCTTGCCTGATACCTTGGCCTCGTTCAGCATGGTTTGCAAGAATTCCAGATCCTTCTCCTTGCAGCCTGCATTCAACACCACATTTGTGTAGCCGTCCATCTGGGTGATGATGCAGTCATCGATGATGCCTCCACGCTCATTCAGCAACAGGGAGTACCGGCCCTCGCCCTGCGCAGCAAACACATCACATGAACTGCTAGCAGCCAATGACTGGGGAATCTTACGACTTGTATGCCATGCACATCTGTTGGCGTGCACAGCTCTAAGAACTTAGCAGTATCAGCACCGCGAATGTGCACTTGGCCCATGTGAGAAACATCGAAGATGCTGGCCTTCTCACGGCACCACAGGGTTTCGGCAACAATTCCTTGTGAAGCGTACTGCACTGGAAGCTGGTAGCCCTCAAAGTCAACGAGCTTCCCACCAGCCTCCTGGTGAATGGAAAGCATAGCTGTTGCCTGCAGTGTGTTGAGTGCTGCTTGTGCGGAAAGATGAGTTGGTGTGCACTGGTTCCCTGCGCACCTTTGCATCTTGCACTGCTCCGGCAAATGCCCGTACTTGACTGGCCGCATGTCGTTGGGTAAAAGCAGCCGATACAGGCGCCAGTCGGCATGTGCGCGCAAGCATTTTAAACTATCCACGAAGGTTCTGAGCAATGACGCAGCTGCTGCTGCAGTGCAGTTGGGAGGCGAAGCCAATCACAAAGGGATGGCAGATGGCTTATCTTGTGAACATTCGCGAGGGGGTTGAGGCGTCTAGACTTCTATGCACTGGCCTGGACAGGTCTGGCTATCTGTCCAAAGCTGGAGATCAACTTGCCATCGCAGAGCTTGTTAGGGGGCTTACTCAAAATGGCAATGACAGCGACACGTTGCTGTCAAGTTTCGCGCGAGCAAGACCCTAAAAGCTATTTACTGGGCCATAAATCCACAATTCAATCACTGGGGATGCTGCTTGACCATCCTATCGGTTTGAATGCAGTGTCCGACCCAACCCCCCTTCTGGAAATGTCTCGGGGAGATGGCAGCTGTGGTGGATGACATGCTTGCTCAAGCAACAGGTCATTTTAGTCAACAGATTACCCACCAAACAGCCCCATACAACTTGTTTGGTTGCCATAGATCACTGTGAGGTGGGGCTACTTCTAGCGATTACGCGCAGTTTGGAGCTGCAATACAAAAGCTCGGTCACTTCGCAAGCAGTTTTGCCAGGAGGTGTATTGCGCGTTGCACCCTGACTCCCATGACCCAGCTGGCCTGAGTATCACAGCTGTACTTGCCATGAGCGGTCAGTCTGAAATAACCTGCACGCAGCTCTGCTCGCGGCTGTCGAAGCTTTCAGGCGTGGCAATCAATGTCGAAGAGATTGCTGCGTTGTCCAAGTTGCCGACACTGGTCCTTGCACTGGATGCAAGTCTGGCAGGAATGGAATCTCATCAGAAGCAGTGTCATTGTTATGCTGTTTCATACGCACAAGCTGCAGCGACTCGTCGCCGCAAGTTGCTCGATCGAAGCCGGCCTGCAGCCGCTGCCAGCCAGCAGCTTCCCTCAGGGCCGAGCCTGCCGCCCAAGGATGCAGTGCACGACGACACCCACAAACGGGATGAACTGGCTCACCGAAAGCATGTCAGGTCTTTGGCCAGGCACCTGAACCGCAGGCGGCTGGCACATGGGCCAGCCAAGCCGCGAGGGCTGGCTGCCCTGCCCGCCGGTGCTATTCTGCAGGACTACTTCTCGCCGCACGCTGAGATACAGCATGTAGCACTGACTTGTACAACTAGAACAAGTTCGGTAGCCCAAGACATGGGCGACCAAGCCTGCAGTGCCCCCAGCAGCGCCCACCCCCTGCCACACACTGCCCCCAGCACAGCGACACCTTCCCACCACACACCCACTCCCCCGCACCGCTATATGTCCTCAAGGTGGGTTAGCAGTGCTACAGGCAGTGGCGTTGCTTCCCCCGCCCTGCTGCAGCCGGGGCTGGGGCAGGAACGGCAGGCGGAGGGGCGGACAAGTGTGCGCAGCCCAATCCACAACATGAGCGTCCGCTACGGTGCCAAAAAACACGATGAATAATAATGCATTGGCTTTTTTATTGCTTCAGCACTCAGGCTTCTTTGACCTGCACTGTGCCGCCTGCCAAGCCTGCAGCCACCACAGTCTGCTCGAAGTCCGTGCTGATCGGCTGGGGCGGGAAGCCACTGACCAATTGGAACACTTGGAGATCACAAACATTCGCAATTTTTGCACACAGGGCCCCCACTGAGCATGACTTGGGCACTGTAAGAACGGAGCGCTTTCCTGCTGGCAGCTTGACCTGCACACGCACAGTGCCGCTCCCGTCGTCCTCCACGGAATACTGCTGGACTGCTGCTGCCACAATGATGTTATCAGTGGCAATAGCTGACCCCGCAGCAAGGGCTTGGCCAGAGCCCTCGAAAGCCGTGAAGGCAGGTGCGGGGGGGGGGCTGTACTCCTCGCTGCGCTTGTCCACGATGTTCACATCCACAGGCCCAGGAGCCCCTGACTGGAGCTCAGCAGGTACCTTCCCTGCAGCTATGTCAGCCATGAACTGCTTGTCAGCGGGTGTGTCACCCCGGAATGGGCCGTCATCGACTTGAAACCCGTTGCTGTACAGGATCAGCTTGATGGAGCCTGAGCTGGGCCCACTGACTTGAGAACTGCCAGCTTTGGCTGCGGCAATCACTCGTGCAGCGTCACCTCCTTTAGGTGGGCCCAAAACAGACGTTCCGCTGCGGATAAGTAAATGTGTGGTACTTTGGCAACATTTCCTCACGTTGCTGCATAGTCTGCATACCTGCCCCCGTTTGATCCACCACCAGCATAAAAAGATTGGCTGCCTTCTGCACTCTCACCTGCTGCCTGTTTTTTTCTTAGCTCGCTCATCGAGCTGATGTTCGCCATGTTTGATCAAGCCAGGCAATGGATTCAGGCAAGAGGGACTGGTTGGGCTGCAGTTGTTACGATGACAAATCTAGTGAAGTGCCCATAAAAACAGGATTGCAACACTTGATGAAAATTAAATTGATAATTGACACATGGCATGACTCATGTGTATGAAATGTATTTTCTAGCGACATCAACTCGACCGAGCTCGAGGCACGCAATCCCTTGACCCCGCTCAGAGGGGGGTATGCAGGATATCAACACTTGTGAGAGGTTTACCACAAAACCGATCACGCATGACTCATGTGACTCTTGTCAAAGTGTGCTGAGCGCAAGGCAGGGTATCCGCCGTCAGGCAGCATGCTCCCCCGTACACACGATGAGGCAATCGCGATCGCGTTGGATGTGGCCTCAAGCTGTGTCGGACTTGCTTTCGTGACGCAAGCCCAACTCGTGCAGTGTACAGCCTACAAAATGTGCATTGGATGCATTGAGTGCTGGGTACGCGAAGTGCTCGCCTGCACCGCCCAACGGGTGTCCAGGGGGCATTGCCACACACGAACAGCTCTAGTTAGCCAAGGGCTTCACTTTCATCTGCATGTCACAGAACGCCTTGAGCGCGTTCTCCATTTTGTCGTCGGGCATGACGGCAGCAGAGCCGTACACCCCCGCCACCCCTGAGAGCTCCCCCAAGGGCACGTCCTGCACCTGCGCAGCGACTTCGGTCAGGTCTGCGATGAATGCATCCAGGCTCCACATGTACTGCTCAGCGACGGTGATGTTGATGCAGGCGGGGCGCTGCAGGGTGGCCAGCCCCCACCCCCGCTTGCTCATGCCGGCGGCTACTGCGTAGATCTTGGCGGCCTCAGAGGGCTCGGCCCACACCATGGGCAGCATGCACAGGTCAGGGGTGCCCGCCACCTTCAACTGCGGGATGGCTTGCACCGCGGCGATGCCTCGCTGCAGGATGGCGTGCACGTTCTTGGACATGGCCATGTAGCCGTCGGCGCCCTTGTGCACCATGGTGGCCCACGCCGACGCGATGATGGCGCCGTTGCGGCTGCCCTGCATGGTGGGAGTCACGTAGAAGCCGCCAGACCAGTCCAGCACAGGGGTGTAGCTGCACTGGCGGATGGTGTTGTCGCGGAAGGCCACCACAGAGGCGCCCTTGCTCGCTTGCCCGAATTTGTGGCAATCCACGCTCATGGTGGTGACACCCGGCACGTTGAAGTCAAACTCTGCCTGGAGTAGCCCTGCTTTCTTGCACATGGAGGCCACGATGCCCCCCATGCAGTTGTCCACGTGCACAGGCACCCCCGCTGCCAGGCACACCTCTCCGATGGCGGCGATGGGGTCCATCACGCCGTGGGGAAAGCTGGGGGCAGACGTGTACACACAAATGGTGTTGGCATTCAAGTGCTTCTGCACATCCTGCACTTGCATCCTGAAGTCCGGCCCGGGCTGCACCTTGACCAGCTTGATGTCGAAGTACGCACATGCCTTGTCCAGCGCGCCGTGGGCACTGTCGCAGGTGATGATCTCGGGCTGCACCACCCCCCTGCTCTTGGCAGCGAACTTCTTCAGGGCATACATGGCCAGGCAAATGGACTCTGTGCCGCCGGAGGTGAGGAGACCCACCTCGCCTGCGGTGGGTCGCCCTGCTGCATCCTTGGCACGCACCATGTCCAGCACCATCTCCACAATCTCGGCCTGGAACTTGCGCACGGCCTTGAAGACCATGGGGTACAGGGCGTTGGTTGCGTTGAACAGCTTCCACACATCCGCCTGCAGGTCAAACAAGGGGTCCACGTGCTCCGCCGTGTTGATGTGGTACACCCCGCCCCACTTCTTCACCTGTGCCTCGTCATTCAAATCTGCTTCTTGCAGTGCAGTGGCACGCTGCATGACGTCCTGAGCAGAAAGGCCCTGGGCTGGGAGCGAAGTCAAAGCGTCAACATCCCCGTCACCCAGCATTTCCTGCTCGATGCTCTCCAGCGCCTTGGCCTCCTCTGCTGCAACGAGGCTCCCCACACCTGCAAATGGAAGCAAAACTGAACCTTGAACACAGAGGCACAATGATGTTTGCCGCACCAGGGACCAGCTCCAAAGCAGGAAGCAGACTGGTAAGCACAGCCTTGACCACACCCTTTGGCCCAAGCTGAATTGCCGTTTTTGTTGCATAAGCAGCAATACAGAGGCACACAGCATGTTCCAGCTTGCGAGATGTTGCTTCCGAGGGTGGTTTCAGCACGGCAGCAACGGCATCTTGAATTCGCTGAGCAGCATCTGACATGGACGAAGCCATACTTTTGCGGAAGTTGACGTGCAAGTATTGCGCAAGCAGCGTAAAGTGCTGGTAATTTGCAGCGAAATGAAACAAATCTGCAACCTGATGTATGTCATTGATTTCAATTTGTTTTTCGATCGTCTTTCACAGGGCATGGAACGTCAATCACTACCCCCTTCTGCTCTGCCGGTAAGCTGCACGCTGTTGGGTGGGGGCTGCATGCAGCACTGCAATGCAAGGCTACTTTTAGTGCGTGGCAACAAGCCAGGGGACAGAGTTCCAGGCTGAGCACCACAGTGGGTGAGAATTTATGTACTGCCATCAAAACTCCTTCCGCAATTTGCGCAGCGGCAAGGGTTGCCAAACTTCGCTTATTTTGCGCAGAACTGGCTTGGCTTTTTGAGAGTGAGGGGGCTAACCATCCGACCCAAGTTAGTGCCCGCTGGGCAGGCTTTATCAATAAGGACTTTTTATACAACCACTCTCAGAAACAAAGCTTGGGAGATCTGCAGAATGACATTTGCAAAAAGTGGGCGAGGTTTTTGGCCCCCCCCAGACCAACTGGGATCCCCCAAGCAGACTTTCGCAAGCCCGACAGGCCTGCAAGAGCTTCTTGGGCCCACACAGGCCTAGCCAACATCGACTTAAGCATGTGGAACAAAAGTCAGGCATTTCCAGGGGGCCTCTGCATGTGACAGAAAACCCCTGCATTTTGGCAAGAGCCAGCCGCTTTTAGGACCATGTGAAAAAGAACCCCCCCACTTTTTCGGCAGGCCGAAAAAAATGCTGGCTAGGCCTGTGCCTGCCACAGATTTCAAGCAACCAGTAAAATCAATGCCCGTCACCACCAACGTGTACACAGCTCGAAAGCATTTGTTTGGTCAGCAAAGACGAGCTGGTGTGGTCGAGTAGTGGCACGCTGCAGAAAGTTTTTGTGTTCGCCAGCTTCTCTCCAGCAATGGCTTCAGCCGATAAATTCCTGGCGTGCTCAGGGGTCGAAGACGTGAATGCGACTTTTGTTTCGCTTGCTCCAAAGAAGAACCAGGTCTTCCGAGCTGCTCTGGTACGTGAAATGATATCTGGGAGCAGAGCTTTGCGGAAATCGAAGTGTTGTGCAGAGCGACACTGCATTTAGCCTTGTGGGGCGTGCTGTGCCAAAAGGAGACGAAGCCACATGCATTTGTGTATTGAAAAATAGTGCTTTTATCGGCAGTCGGTCCGGAACCTTGTATTCTCTCGACTTACAGTCCGGCAGCAGGATTGAATTCAGCAAATCTGCTCAGCACAGCTCAAGCGTGGTCAGCATCTGCGTCACCAAACACGGACTGCTGAGCGTAGATGCGGACTCCAACTTAGTGCTTTGGTCGTTGCAAGGTTCCTGTTCAGCATCAATGAGTTTGGACGTCGTGCTGGATGGCAAATCATTTCTGGTACCTTGCGGCGACTCCGGTGTCGTTGTGGTTGGCTCCAAGCTGATGTTCGTCGGAGTGCAAAACGACACGCTTTCGGCTGCATTGCCTTATCAGGGTTCAGTCGGTGTCCAGCGTGTGGGAAAGGTCACCTTCTCGGGGTCTCATCTGCTGTGCGCGAGCGGGCGCATTTTGAGCTGCATCCCGATGCCCGCTGAAGGCAGCACCGAATGGGTGGCCTCTGGAGAAGACATTGTACTCGAAACAAATGTGGAAGCCTTCTCTGCCTTTGAAGCAGGCAGCCAGTGTGTGAAAGCTCTGATTGGACTGCAGGGAGGCCGAATGCAAATGTGTGCATTTGATTTCGGCGCAGGGGTTTGGAATGCGTCTCCCAGTACCTCCGCGCCTGGGAGCATTCTGGCCCTCTTTTACGCTAGTGCAGCTGCAATTGCTGTATTTGGCACCCTCCTGGCCCCCACGCTGAGTGCTTTAGCTTTGGATAGCCAACGCAGCAGCTCTGCAGTCAGGTCTGCCCCACGGCAAAGCAAACGCCCACGGGACGAAGCATCCTCTGGCTTTGTGTCGGTCTCATCTGCGCTACCAACACCCAAGCAATCGCGCGATGTTGGTTCTTCCGACTCCGTTTCGCTGGCCCAGCGCCTGGCGAGCATGGCAGGCGCTGCTGCGGCACAGCAAGATGAGCCCGGTCACCAGGCTGGTAGTGACTTTCAGGGCGAGCTTGGAACATCGAGTGTAGCTGTGCCGCTTTCTCAGGCACTCAATTCTGGCAACGATGGTTTGCTGGAAAGGTGTCTGTCGGGTGCAACATCTGCAAGCACCATTTCCAGCACCATCAAGGCGCTCAGTGGAGCAGATGCATTACTCCTCCTGAACCAGCTCATGGCTAAATTTGAGAAGCGCCCATCGCGCGGAGCTGCTCTTCTTGTGTGGCTCAAGGGCATCTTGCAGGTGCACGCCGGCACACTCATGTCCGTCCCTTCGCTGAGCGACAAGCTGCTTCCTCTCTACCAAGGGGTAAACCAGCGCATGGCAACATTTAAAAAACTGCTGAGGCTACAAGGGCGGCTTGATTTACTACTGGCTCATGTTTAGTCTAGCGTCTGGTTGCGGCTGAGGCGTTCGCTTGGTGCTGCCGGGTGGTAAAGTAGTCAGCCAGGCCAATCGCTTCAAGAAGTGCCCTGAGAGCATCATTGGCAAGCTGCTGCATGTTCTCAGCAAAGATGTCCCACTTTGTTGGTGCAACGGCCCTCCAAACCCCAACGGTGTGATCTCCTGAGGCGCTGACAAACTCACGCCCGTCCGGCTTGACGCTGAGGGCGAGGATGTAGCTTCGATGAATTGCAGACATTCGCTGTAGCATTTGCCCAGTGCTTGCATCCCACAGAATAACGGCCATGTCGTGTCCCCCTGAGACAAGCCGTCTGCCCTTTGCGGGGGCTGTGCTGTCGATTGGCTTTTCGGGAGTGTACTTCACGCAATACACACAGCCAGAATGCCCCACTAGCGTAGAAATTTGCAAACCACTGCGCACGTACCACTGCTTAATTGTGCCATCTCGGCTACACGACACAAACTTCGTGCCATCAGGGGATACATCCATATCCAGAACTCCACCGGCATGAGCATCCATAGAAACTGAGACAACTCCCCCCCCTGACGAGCCTAGCTTCCAGCATTTTATTTTCCCGTCATCACTCCCAGAAATAAGAAGCTTACCATCATTTGAGAATGCAAGCTTGCGTATGGGTCCTCGGTGGCCATGCAGATTCTGTGGGTAGCCAAACATCTTGTAGTCGATGATGGCTTCGTTTGAGAGGTTCGGATCATTAGCACACTCAATCGCCGTTTTTACATCCCACACTACAATGTTTCTGTCCTCCCCGGCAGTTGCAAGCTTTTGGCCATCCGGAGCCCATGCGGCACAGTAAACGGAGAACTGGTGTTCGTCCTTGAACACAAATTTGCTCTGCCCGCTCTTGCGATCCCATAAACGAACAGTGCTGTCTTGTCCAGTGGTTGCCAACACTTTACAGCCGGGCAGTGGAATGTACTGGCAACTAAAAACCATGCCAACGTGCCCTTCATATACACGCTTTACTTTTTGATGCTTGATATCAAATGTCGCTACAGACCCGTCCAATGAGCATGAGGTTACATACTTTCCATCTTCTGTATAAGTACAATCGGTGACTGCAAGAGTGTGGCCTCCCCTCAGCTTGCAGAGAAGACCATGCTTAGCTACTGTCATCGGGTCAGCCGCTGCTTCCAATTCAAGCTTCAAGCTGATTTCCTCGAGTCGTGCACGTTTCTTGTCCGCGATGAGCTGCTCGACAGCACTGAGCTCTTGCCCAGAATCTAATATTTTCCCAGTCACTGCTTCTTTCGTCACTCCTGCAGTGAGTGCCCCTGACTTTTCCAAATCTTTCAAGCCAGTTGCCTGTGCTCCGGTGTACCTGGATGCCTCAACAATCTCATTGCCCAAGGCCCGCTGGTCAAACCCCCTGGCCGCCTTAATTCTTGCTGAAGCTTCACTGCGGTTTGGATTTCTCCCCGCCTCCTGGGCAGCGGCAAAGGGCACAACTTTCTTTTTGCTGCGTTGCTGAGACACGACTGACCGCGTTTCGCCCAGCTTGTTTGAAACGCTGGGCGCAGTGCTGCTCATGCTCGAAACGGTGCAGATGAACACAGATTGTATACCAGCACTTGCTCTCAATTAATGCTTGATAATTCGAGGTCAAGCTTGGTGCTGCCAAAAACTGGCGCCAAAGTTTTTCTGCGCGCTCTCCCACAAAAACGCAGAAAGCAGAGACTACAAAATGAAGCAGAGAGTGTACGTGTCGCTGCGGTATGATTCTATTCATTTTAAAGATTTCCAGCTTAGAATGGGCAAGAGTTGTCCACCATTCTTGATAGAAATTGCCTGTGCCAAGACACCCCCCCACCTGCACGCACATGAGCAACCTTGGAACTGGGGTCCAAAGCACCTGTCGGTTCCGCATCCTGCGCAGAGGGCCGTACCCACAGGGATATGTCAGGAGACAGATCAATAAATAATTTACCTGATGCCTCGCTAGTCTATTTTGGTGGGCCAGGGTCTCTCCTTCAGGCACCATTGCCCTCCAGCTGTTGGAGCCTGCCCGGCGCCCGCCCACTACGGCTATCATTAATGCAGTTGAGCGGCCTGACACATCTCTTCCAGTGTGGCGTTGATAGAAGAGTGTTTGACTGGGCAGGAGGCGCTGCCTCCTGCCCGTGCTAAGCGGTCTGTAAAGTTCGACGCCAAACTTTGAGCTCTCCGTCTTCCCACAAGCACTGCTTGCATTGTTTTTTCTGTTGTTGAGGTCTGTTGATGTGGTGTAGGCACCGCTCCGGGTGGGCAGGTGGAGAAGAAGATGTGAGTGCCGAATGCTATTGTTGGGGGGGGGGAGCATAATAAATTTATTTATTATGCTCCCCCCCCATTGTTTCCGCCTGGTGCGGTTGACAAATTTCCAAATTGACTGCCTGATCTGTATAGCCTGTGCTGATACCAATGCTCAACCCCTCCCTGCTTTTTGGGATATTGTGAATGAACTTGAGCCCCCCTTCCAGTCGCCCTGCACTCCCCGGTACGCAGGGGCCCGAAGGGGCCCAGCGTCAAGAGGCCCCGACACACCTGGAAGAGTGCCGAGCGCCCCCTGTGCTCGAGGCAGTACTTTCCATTGGGAGTGCCTCGTGGCCCACTCCTTCTTATCGCCATGTATTAGTTTAGCAATTAGGTGGTGGTCGGGTGCTGTAGGGGCACCCGGCGATTTATTGCCATTACTGTTCGAATGCGCATCTCACACAGGTACGGAAGGGGGCTCTCGCACAATGCCGACATCTTCACTGAAGCAGTGAAGCCACTCATGCCCATTCACAACCAGTTGATAACAAAACCGTATTACAACTCATTTGAACTGTCGTCTTACAGCCTTTTTCGAGGTCGTGAATATTGTGTGAACAATTGCCACACTTCCCTAGTAACTACCAAGGCAACTGCCGTTACTCGCTGCAGAAGCACGCTTGTTGCAAACTGACGATTTGAAGTGAAAATGAGTGCGCAGCTAAATGAACCTGTACGACATCTTTCTGACTCCGACTTGCTTTGCGAATCAGCAACCCCAACCTCAATGTGCAGGCAGTCTTGAGGCAAACAGTCCTCCTCCTTGGTACGCGCTATCTTCGTATTTTTCCAGGCATTTCCTATATCATCTTCGAGTGCAGGTGACAGTACAGTAGGAAAATCAGCCCTTGCACAATGTTTTGCTTCTGGTGGTGTTGAGCGTGCTACGCAGTACGACATGGTACGTTTGTGCACGCTGAGCTGAGTTGCCAGCCTGTGACATTTCTTGCTGCAGACAACCACCACGCAACTATACACTGCCTCTGTTGGAATGGAAAGCTCCCAGAAGGTCGAATTGTATATTCTTGAAACACCTGGCCAGAGTGTATTTTCAACTGGGCACAACGGACAAGTTGGAGTAAGCTGATGAAAGGCTTTGTTGAGAGGCTTGATGTACCACACCCTCCTTGCAGTGGAAGGATGCATCGTGTGTTGCCGTCGTATATGATGTGAGCAATACTGACTCATTCACAGCCTGTGCCAAATGGCTCCGGCAAGTGCAAGATATGCGCAGCGGGAAGCCTCTCCCTGGTGTGCTGATTGCTAACAAGGTCGACCTCGAGGCCGATGACAGAAGGCGCGTTTCGTCTGAAGAGGGTGTCAAAGCAGCAGCCGAATTTCACTTGGAATATTTTGAAACCAGCGCAACCCATGCCCAGGGTGTTGACGCACCTTTCAAGCACATGGCACAGTCTCAAGCTACCCGCTGGGCCCGCTCCTTGCAGGCACTTGAAGAGGGCGATCTTTGAACAAGTCAGTGTAAGCTGGCACACCTGTACCAAACATCATACGTAACAAACGACTGTATTCAAATTGCACAAAACACTCATCGGCGCTTGGCCTTGAGAGATGCGGCCTTGGCACGCAGGGTAGCCTTCACTGACTTCTGCTCCTCGATGATAAATGCGCGCATGATACGGTCACGCACGGCACCAGCAGACAGCACTCCACCATAGGGGCGGCTCACAGTGCGGCGGTGGGGGTTGAGGCGAGAGTTGACGGCGGGGCGCACGCGGGCGATCTGTGAAAAGTATGGTGACTAGCAGCAGGGGGCACCTCATGCAGCTGGGTAGACAACTTACGCCGAGGAGTGCCTTGCCAGTCAGGCCGCACTTCACGGGCATGGCCTTCTTGGCAACATACTGGGCAACATGGCGACCGCCGGGGGTCTTCACAACCCGGATCTTGTTGCTCTTGGTGTTGTAAGAGTGGCGCTTACGGTAAGTCACTCGGATGTCCTTCACCATGGTTGATGAAATGTAGAGCCAGAATTCAGGTAACACCTGCAGATGCACTAGGTTGAGCAAGAGGTTCTACCGCCCCGAGGCGGAGGAATAGCTTTGCTGCAGGCCAAAGCAATTTCCGCAGCCGAATGCTGAAGACATCTCTGCGCCTGAGCGCCCAGAAACAAATAAACTAGCTAGAACTCGGAGAGCCGTATAATTATACTGCTATTCCTGCTGCTGAGACATCTTGGAGCTAGCAATAAAGCACAGCGTAAGAGATGCGCAAGCGAAATGACGCAATTTCCGCAGCAACCACCAAGTATCTGCCATCTGTGAAACTCATTCAAGACTCACCTGCAAAGTGGACTCCTTCAAATCTGTTGTAGAGGTACTGCTGTGTGCGTTTGCAAAGTGCCTGCGCTACTGGAAATACATTTTGGTACAAATTAAAACATACGTGAATGAAGTGGACTGTGGTGTGCTTGCATCAGCGAATAGGTTTCAAACATGTGCGCTTTGCTAGATGGCAAAACGTTCGTACTTCACACGACAAATTTTGCCCCTCGAAGAATATCTAAAAATGGCAGCTCAGTCCCCCGCTCAGGATGATCTGAAAAAAGCCGAGTCTGCGTGAGTAACGCTGTGGTAGTTTCCAAGATTTTTCCCTGCAATGTTTTTGCAGACTTACCACCGGTATTTTCAAATGGAAGCCTGACTATCTATCAGCAAGCCAGTATTTTGGGAGTGCTATCAAGAATTTACGTGCTGCTCGTGCTTATGGCACTCTTGCAGACACATTGATCCAACGCGCCGACTGCTACTCGAATTTGAGCAACAACCTGGGTGCCGGTATCGACCTTGAAGACGCAGCAAAGACGCTTCAGCTGGGTAAACTACAGTCGTCCAAGGGCAAGACATGCTTCGATTTGTATGCTCAGTCTGTGGCGGCTTTCTTGTCGGCAAACAAGACTGAAAGAGCGGCAGCTTCTCAGCTGCAGCTCGTGCGGTTAGCTTGTCAGGCGGGCAATATTGAAGTTGCAGCGCAAGTAACAGAGATGCTTGTAGGTATATATGCTGATACCAGCAAACCTGTGTATGCCGCTGACAAGGCAAAGTCTGCCTTGTCAGCACTTTTGCGCGCAAGGATGTACCTCACCTCGATGAGTTTGATGCTCAGCATGATACAGTGGTTTGCTGCACTCAGTCAGCCACATAATGTGGCAAAAATGGTCCTCTCACGAATCATTTTGCTTCTGGCTGATGGGGAGATTACAGGGGCGAAGCGGGAACTGAACATAGCTACAAGCATGGAAGGCTTTGTGACAAGTGCTGAGTGTGAGGCAGCGGAGCTGCTCATTGCAGCTGTCGAAAACGGAGACTCTCAGGCAGCAGAGAGCACAGCAAAGCTATCCTGTGTCACATCACTTGATAACCAAGTGTGCAGGGTAGCCCAAACTGCCTTGCTTGGGCCTTCTGGTGAGCGCACTGCAGCTGCAGCCAGCGCACAAAGCGCAGCGCTGTCAACTAGGTTGCAGCAAGCGGGGGCTGCAGTGCCCACAGAACACACTGCTACAGCCATAGATGAGCCCACAACATCCATGGTGCTGTCAGATCGTGCAGAGCTTTTCAGTGCGCCGGTCGCAGCTGCTGGGGCAACTTCAAATGCACCCGGTGCTACAGAGCCTGCGGGTGAGGACGAGCTGCTGTGACACCACCAGTTGCATGTGCCCTGTGGGCCGCAACGAAGCCGCCACCCCCAATGCCACCAGCTGCATGTTGTGTGTTTGCTGCCCGCCCCATGCAAGGGCCATGCGCTCCTTGCTCGCTCCTTGCTCGCTTGCGGCGAGTTGGACAGTCCACTGGACACTACTGGCATTCAACACAGTTGATAGCTGGCTGGCTGGCAACTGTTGGCCACTTACCACAGCTGCGTCAGCTGGTGTGGTGCTCACGAATGACAGACAACACATCGCATGCAGCTCGCTAGGGATTCAGCAAAGCCTTTCGCGTATGCATTCCCCTCTAGCCCTACCCTGCTTCCGCCTCTCGCTACACTGAGACGCCCAGCATTCCTGCCACCAGCCTCCTGCTCGCCCAGCCCGCGCAGATTGGTGCAGGCAGTGAGATCAAGAATCAAGAATGGTATCAAACGTCAAGCTTCAATGCAAAGCATTCAGCATAGCCGTTCACTAACAGAATGGCAACCATGCGCCCTCAACTGCACACGACTCGTGCAAACAGATAGCCTGCGGCATTGAAGTCGTAGGTACACTTGGGAAAGTGCACCGTCAATACAGAAATGCATTTGCCATCAAGCTTTTACACAAAGCATACAATCAGCATCAAGGGGCACACCCCACACCAGCACACGCACAGTGCAGGACAGCCCACCGCCTCAGCGCAGGAGTGCGCTAAGGACCATTGTCATCATTGTGATCATCTTGTGTACTCATGCTCAGCAGGGACA
>Ga0307982_1000357_pt1 | contig 36065 bp, 24 predicted proteins | sample OrgLakmetagen989_FD_201847 | JGI IMG/M metagenome (GOLD analysis project Ga0307982, IMG submission 201847) | Saline water microbial communities from Organic Lake, Antarctica - #989 | ecosystem: Environmental > Aquatic > Non-marine Saline and Alkaline > Saline | place: Antarctica: Organic Lake... | reverse complement strand
CCGCAACACTTAAGACTATAAAAGCTTGGAATACAATGCCATCAAATGCAAGCATAACCGCTTGCAACAAGGATCTATCACCTGCTGAAAAAATTTACTGTAAGAAAATTAAAGCGAGAGCTAAATAATCACTTCATCTAGAAAAATTAAACAAAACTCTATCTAAAAGTGGCATTATCCCCGGGGGCATTAAGTTTGATTTGTGGGATAAATATTCTTCAATTGTTTTATCTACAATGTATATGAAAAAACTCATTGAGAACGTAAGATTTAGAACAAAACCATTTTCAAGAAGCTCAGATTCCTTTGAAAGTGAGATGAAGATAGTTAAAATGGCCCTTGCTGGTTACAACATGGGTGAAGGCAATGTGAACTCTAAAATAAGAAAACTAAAAAAGAAGAATCAAAAGATTGATCTTTCAATGGCACTAAAAGAAGTTAAGAGTGTTTCAGCCGAGTCCGCCGGACATATGGATGGAATAGAAAGATGCATAAGAGATAAAAACTTTGAGGGTCCAACTAGTAAAGAAAGGTACCAAGAATGTTAAAATTAGTCCTATTTCTCTCAATAATGAACGCATACGCAAATAGTGATGAGACTTTTGAAAAATGTCAGTTTAAAGACCTAACATCAATTGAATCGTATGCTGAAAAAGCATCTAAAGAGGTTAAATTAATCTTAGCACCACATCTAATGGAAAATGAGGTGCTGTTTGATAGTTGGCCTGTACTTTGTGGATCATTTTTATTTGAGCTAAAGCAAAAACCAACTAAAATAATATTCACAAATTGGATCGCTTGTCTCAATGACAGAGAAAAACTCAACAAAGAATTAACAACAAAAATTCAAAGCTGTGTTAAGAAAGTTGTTTTCTAAATACCAACTGAAGATCCCTCTTCCCTTGGGTCACTTACTCCTTGAAGACCATCTTTTGTTTTCATTATGGCTTGAATTTTACAGCCTAAGTTCTTTCTAGATATTTTGTGTCCCATCTTTTTTAATTCGTTTTCAACTTCTTTTGAAAAACCTGGATCTCCGACTCTTATCTCCTCTGGTGACCACTGGTGATGGTAACGAGTAGCGCTTACGGCTTCCCATAGCGGCATATCATGTTCAATTACATTTAAAATTGTTTGCATAACACACGTTAAAATTCTTGTTCCACTTGGCGTCCCAAGAGCAAGCAGTGGAGCTCCCTCTTTATCAAAAACGATAGAAGGGCTCATTGAGCTAAGTGGTCTTTTTCTTGGCTCTACAAGATTATTCTTACCGCCAATAGCACCAAAGAGATTGACACCACCAACGTGAGATGCAAAATCATCCATCTCATTATTCATAACAATTCCAGTTAAAGGCGTGACCATTGCACTTCCAAACCATCCATTAATTGTCTGTGTACTTGAGACAATATTTCCTTCTCCATCCATGATTGTGAAGTGAGTAGTATCATCTGATTCGTACATTAGCTTTCTAAATGGGATTGGAAAATCCTTAGAGGATAAGGCTTTATCCATTGAAATTTTTGTTCTTAATTTTTCGGCATACTTTTTATCGACTAGTTGTTTAACAGGAACATTGGCAAAATCACTGTCTCCCATATAAGCCGCTCTATCAGCAAAAGCTATTTGCATGGCTGAGCTTGTTAGATGAATAGCTTTAGAAGATTGAACCCCCATAGCTTTTAAATCGTATCCTTCAAGAATATTTAGAATTTCAATAATATGAGTTCCACCAGAACTTGGAGGTGGCATAGATACAACTTTATATCCTTTATAAGTACCTTCAATTGGTTTTCTAATTTTAACTTTGTAATTCTTAAGGTCCTTTAATCTAATTAAGCCGCCAAGTTCTTTTTGATAGTTGGATATTTGCTTAGCCGTGAAGCCTTCGTAAAATCCTTTTTTACCATCTTTTGCAATTCTTCTGAGAGTAAGGGCTAGATCTTTTTGGTAAAGCATCTCTCCAGGCTCATATGCTTTACAATCTTTTTTGAGAAAGATTGCCTTGGCCGCGGGAAACTTACAAAGCTTACTCGCCTCGGCATTCATGGCCTTTGACAATGCAGGATAAACTTTAAAACCCTTTTCGGCTAAATCAATCGCTGGTTGCATAACTTTAGCTAGCGGCAACTTTCCATACCTTATTTGAGTTTCCACTATTCCAGCAACAAGACCAGGGGTTCCAACAGCGAGAGCACCAGTTAATGACCTGTCTTTTATTTGTTTACCATTTTTGTCAAGAAACATTTTAGAACTGGCCATTCTTGGTGCCATCTCTCTGAAGTCTATGGCCTCTACTTTTTTTGTTTTCGCGTGATGGATCATCATAAATCCACCTCCCCCAATACCTGTTGAATGGGGCCTTTCTACTGAGATTGCAAAACTTGCGGCTGTTGCAGCATCGAAAATATTCCCGCCCATATCAAGAGCGTACTTTGCCGCTTTAGTGGTAGCGCTTCCTTGAGAGGAAATCATATATTTTTTACCAAAGGCTTCGTACTCAGATCTTTTATGGCCCTTTAATACTTGAGCAGATTTGAGTGAATTGTATTTATTAGTACATGAAAGACCAACAAAGATGAAAAGACTCAATAATAGTGATAAATTCATTTTTAATCCTTTAAAAATTTTTTATTATTCTATAGAAAAACTTTCCCCCCTGACAAATATTTCACCCCACTTTATTGAAATTAAAGAAGAAGTATAATGAAACCTAACAATAAAAGGAATTATTTATGCTCCGCACCTATTTACTACGACTCGCTGTTTCCTCAATGTTTTTTATGCTGCTACCCAGTTGTGCACATAGAACTAGCGAGAATAGTTTCCTTTCATCGAGTAAAACTCCATCAGGAATGATCAACGATTTTAAGGCCCACTCACAAAAGTCTGATCTCGACAAAATAATCTCTGATGCAAACTATAGAAAGCACAGTTTCTTGAGACCTAACAATGGCAGTAAAGTAAAAATGTGGATCAAGTACTTCACCACAAGAGGTAAAGGAAGCTACAAGAGATATCTAGAGAATGGAGAAAAATACAGACCTCTAATTGAGAGAATCTTTGCAGAACACAACTTACCAAAAGAGTTATATTTTGTAGGACTTATAGAGAGTGGCTATTACTTAAAAGCAAAAAGCCATGCCGATGCCGTAGGTCCTTGGCAATTTATAAAATCAACAGCTAAAAGATATGGTTTAAAAGTTCGTCACGATGTGGACGAGAGAAGAAGTATAATTAAGTCTACTCAAGCAGCTGCACTGTTTTTTGGAGATCTCTACAACATCTTTGGATCATGGGAACTCGCCCTCGCCGCTTATAACGCTGGTGAATACGGTGTAATCAGAAGAATTAGAAAAGCCAAGACGAGAGATTTCTACAAACTTTCTAAAATGAAAAAACTTCCCAAAGAGACAAGAAACTATGTTCCAAAAGTAATTGCAGCAATGCACGTATACAATAATGCAAAAAGATATGGCGTAAATATTCCAATATACAAAAATGATCATTATAAGGATTTAAAAAAGGTAGTTGTTCGAAGATCAACTTATACTAGAGACTTGGCAAGAAAATATTCTATCAGCCACGCAACATTGAAAAAACTTAATTTTGGTCTTAAAAGAAATGCAACTCCAACAACCAAATTCACAATGTACATTCCAGAAAACAGTAGATTAACTAGCTTCAAAGCGAAGACTGTTCCAAAAGTAACGAGAGTAATAGCAACAACTCAAAATTACAAAATACATAAGGTAAAAAGTGGAGACAATCTAACTTGGATGGCCAGAAAATATAAGACATCTATTTCAAACCTCGTTAGAATAAATCGACTTAAAAGAAGAACTATTTTCATTGGTCAAAAGCTCAAAGTTCCTACTCAAAACATCAAAACGTATACTGTTAGATCTGGTGATTTTTTACTGAAGATTGCTAAAAGACATAAGTTAAGCATCGCTGAACTAAAACAAATAAACGAAATGAAATCGACTAAAATATTCCCCGGCCAAAAGCTCATCGTTTCTATAAACTAAAAGAACAAATGAAAGAAAAAGAATAAATGAAAGTTGCGGACTATAAAACTATTCTGATAGTAGAACCCGATGAAGAAATAAGAAGTGCACTCATTAGTGAACTTCGCTCTCAGACGAGTTTCAAATTCATAACAGCGAACGATGGAATAGAAGCCTGTGGAAAAATAGAGAGACAAAAATTTGATTTAATTTTAACAGAATACATTATTCCAAAAAGAGATGGACTCGACATCATTAGTGTTGCAAGAGAAACCAAAGATAATCACACAACTCCAATAATGCTTTATACAAATGATATTGAGAAACCCAAACTATACACAAGAGCAGTAAGAAATCTCGAATATATAAAAAAACCTGCTGATTTAAATTTCATCATACTTAAGATGAAACAATTAATTGCAACAGATCAAACTAAAAAGAAATTTCGAATTGATGTTGATTTTATTAATCCCTTTATTGACTCCGCTATAGAGACACTCAAAACAATGTGCAAGGCCGAACAACTGAAACATCAAGAGACTCACCTCTTGGGTAAAGAAGAATCCCTTGATATTGATATCTCTGGAGTTTTGGACATAACATGTCCATATTTCAAAGGAACAATTGCAATTTCATTTTCAAGTGAAGTCTACGAGAAATTAGTGACATCTATGTTAAGTGAAGATTCTGAAACAAAGGTTTCCCTCGAAGATGCAGCCGCAGAGATGATTAATATAATTTATGGAAAAACTAAAGCCGATCTTAATTCGCGTGGATATTCACTTAAAAGAGCGATCCCAAAGGTTCTTAAAGGTAAGTCTCACAAAATTACTAATACCAATACACCAGTCTTAATACTTCCTTTTGAATCAAAGTCTGGAGACTTTATGATACAAATATCTGTAAAAGCAACATGAACAGAATCTACGTGCTAATGCTAAGTTTATGTTTTCAGGCTTTTGCAGGAAATACAATTCCAATTGAAGCAAATCAATTAGTAATCAATTCAACAATAGATCAAGAATTAGATATAAAAATTACAATAATTAAAGACTCAGTTGTATGGTTCAGAACTAATGATTTAATTATGGAACCTAAAATAAGACTAAACATATCAACTAAGACTCGCTTAAATCTTAATCTGAAATACAAAAATCAAAACATCTTCTTTCAAAGAAACTCTGAATATGCATTTACAGAACTCTATTATAATTTATTTAATAGAGATAAAATCGAAGTGTTTCATCACAAAAAGTCATTAGGTTTTATAAATATAAAAAAGACAGAAAATATTGAAACCGAAAACATTGTAATAGATTATTCATGTCAAAAGTACAAACTATCTATAGAAGGTATAAAAAATGAGTACTTTAGTCTCGGTTGTAAGACGATAAAGCTTGGAAAAATGGGACAAGAAAAAAGATTAGTTAAAGTCTATTGGAAGTCTCCAGCGTTCGAATCAGAAAGCATGTCTATTGCACACTTCACATCTAAAGCACCAGTTATAATAGAAACGAAAGACAATAATGGGATTTCAAAAACTATAGTGATTCGAGGAAATATTCAAGAGCGCTATAAAAGACTCAACATAGCCTATGGCTTTGGTCCCTATGCCTTTGATGCAACGTTCAAAGGTCAACATGCAGACAGAAACACAAATAGCTTAGACGTTCCTATCGCTCCTGCACTTATGTTGTACTTTAATTATCACTTAACTGAAGATGATTCTATTCGAGGATTTGATGCTGTCGTGTTTAAGGATTCTGTCTTTAATAATATGGGGGCATATTACGCAAAGAACATTTTTTATCTCGACAACAAACAGTTCTCTTTAACAACACTCATCGGAGTTCAACATCTTTATTTAGATTTTGATGGAAGTAAAAATATAGTCAACAAACCAATTTTTCCACAAGGTATCGAATTTGATTACAAAAATGCTTTTGGTCTCGATGGATATACCCTTGGTGCTGGAGCATTCATTTCACCATCAGATTCGTATGACTATCAAAATCTGTGGGTAAGATTCGGAAAAAATGTATTCTGGGAATTGAACTATATCTACTGGGGAGAAGACGAATTTAGCGCTAAAATGTACGGACTATCTGCGGGATTTTTCTTCGGAAGTTTTCTATAGTTAACCTTCATCCCCTTACCAACGCACTAAATCATAAAGTCCAATTAAGCATTTACTGTGTCAAAGATAAAAGTTAGCATTAATAAAACGTAATAATCAAGGAGTCTCAAGTGAAGGGATTAAATAAAATTGTTAATAGTTATGAAGAAGCTATGGAGGGTTTAACTGACAATATGACCTTAATGGTTGGAGGTTTTGGTCTTTGTGGCATTCCAGAGGGTTTAATACAGAAAGTCGCCGACACTGGCGTCAAAGGTTTAACATGCATTTCTAATAATGCTGGCGTAGACGGATTTGGGCTCGGTAAACTTTTAGAAAAAAGACAAATTGCAACGATGATTGGATCATACGTTGGAGAAAATAAACTTTTCGAACAACTTTTTTTAAGCGGTGAAATGGAAGTAATCCTCACTCCACAAGGAACGCTTGCCGAAAAGATCAGAGCAGCTGGGGCCGGTATTCCTGCTTTTTATACAGCATCAGGCTTTGGTACTGATATAGCAATAGGCAAAGAAACTAAGAACTATAATGGAAAAGATTATATCCTCGAAGAAGCATTCCCAAAAGCTGACTTTGCATTAGTAAAAGCGTGGAAGGCTGATCGATACGGAAATTTAATTTTCAAAAAAACTGCGGCCAACTTCAATCCAATGATAGCAACTGCTGGTAAGATCACAGTAGTTGAGGTGGAAGAAATTGTTGAACCAAACGAACTTGATCCTAACTTTATTCATACGCCAGGAATTTATGTTGATCGTATAATTGTTGGAAAATTTGAAAAGAGAATTGAGCAAAGAACGGTAAAAGGAAATTAAAATGAGTTTATCAAAAGAACAAATAGCACAAGTAATTGCCAGAGAACTTCAAGATGGTTTCTATGTGAACCTAGGTATAGGAATACCAACTTTGGTAGCAAACTACGTTCCAAAGACAATGGAAATAATGCTCCAGTCAGAAAATGGACTTTTAGGTATGGGTGAATTTCCCACTGAAGAAAATATAGATGCAGACCTTATCAATGCTGGGAAACAGACTGTAACGGTCATTGAAGGTGGATCATTCTTTAACTCAGCAGATAGCTTTGCGATGATCCGTGGAGGCCACGTAGACCTTACAGTACTTGGGGCTTTTGAAGTTGATCAAAGTGGAAATATAGCCTCTTACATGATCCCAGGAAAGCTAGTTAAGGGCATGGGTGGTGCAATGGACTTAGTTGCAGGAGCAGAAAATATAATCGTCGCTATGACTCACGCAAATAAGCACGGTGAAAGTAAAATTCTTAAGAAGTGCTCTCTGCCACTCACAGGTGTAAATTGTGTAAAAAAAGTAGTTACAGATCTAGCTGTAATGGAACTTCGTGATGGAGTTTTTCATCTTTTAGAAAGAGCTCCTGGAGTGACTGTTGAAGAGATTCAAAGTAAGACCCAGGCAGATCTTGTCATCGACGGGGATATACCTGAGATTGTTTTAGACTAAGTCAGCCTCAGCTTTTAAAAATAACATCTTCTTAGCGGTATAAAATGCAATTAAACCGTTGAGAAGATATGATTCTTTAAAACCAATATACATAAGATCATACTTAAGCTTTTGCTCAGCTGTCGCATCATAAACGAGAGCGATTTGCGCCAGTCCGGTAATTCCGGGCTTAACAAAGTGTCTATCTGAATAATTTGTAATTTCATTATCATATACACTTGTAAATTCAGGTCTCTCTGGTCTTGGACCAATGAAGGCCATATCACCCATTAAAACGTTTATTAGCTGTGGAAGTTCATCTAAGTGAGATTTTCTCAAAAATGCACCGAGTTTTGTGATCCTAGGGTCTCCGCTCCAACTAAGCGTATGACCTGTCTTAACTTCAGCATCCATAACCATAGTTCTAAATTTTATAATTTTAAATTCTTTGCCATCTTTTCCTATTCTAACTTGGCCATAAAGAATACTACCTTTGCTTGAAAGTTTAATGGCAAAAGCTACGGCCAACATAATTGGTGCAAAGATAATAAGAAGTAATATGGCAGCTGCTTTTTCGAAAAATAAATTAGCGTAGTTAACTTTATCTATATCTGAATCAATTCGGTAATTATCAAAGAAGTATTTGAAAATAGGGCTCTTCCAATTTTGATCATTTTGAAAATCACCTACATCCTTTAGGAGTAAGCCATTCAAAGAGGGGGTAAAAAAACTAGAGTTTTTCATCGTTTAGGGCTCCATATTTTGTAACATTGTCATTTTTACTAACATTGTTCTACATTGATTACGGAGTTGGTTCTACAAAGTTATCTAAAACCTGTAAAATCTTCAAAGGACTTCACTTTGTAAGTAAAAGCATGGCGTGGAGCTTTTTGTTGAGTAAATACAGAGATTTAGGTGATATTTTAGTCCTTGGATCTAGCTTGTTTAGTTTATGTGAAGTTATCTTGTTTAAAAATGCTCTGACTTTTGGAGAAGTACTTCTCTCTAGGTGAATCAACTTTCTAAAAGTGTAAAGTCCTCGTGTCGCTATTTCAAATTTCAAAGACGTAGCAACTTCGCCATTACTCTTAGGATATATCATCAGTACATCAGTTTCTCTGCCATCGAGTTCAAAGTACGGATAGTTTTGAATGGCGGACATATGCCAGTCGAGGTACGCGCTTAATCCGGCTTTTCTGGCCTTATACAACCAAAACCCAAATGTGTATTCAGGATTATCCGTTGGCTTTACAGATCCATTATAAGCCCCCCATTTTCCTTTAAGTTTTTTTATCTGTGAACGTTCAATGGAAGAATAAAATCCCATATCAAAAAACTTATTTAATTTATAAAGAGACTTAGAACCCTCTCCAAAACCACTGAGAAGAAGCTTTGGAAATTTACTCGTTAGTGAATTAGCTTTTTCAATATCCTCATCAACTTTATTTGAATAGCCGTGAGCTTCATCTGAAAAGCTTTGATAGATATTAATGCCATATTTTTTTTTGTATATCTTATATGCATCGTAGTTGTCTTTGGATCTAACTTTAAATTCACCCATATAAGTAAATAATGATTGCATTTGATTCTTACTTGCAAACGACAATACTTCAGAGAGATGATCTTTATCCTCGAATCCTGGTAACCCAGAAAAAGTTGTAAATCCTCTATCACTTATCTCTTTTAATGCTTTCATTCTCAATTGATGAGTAAAATTTTTAACTTTGGGATCATCAAAGTATATTTTGGGAAAAGGATCAAGACCTATGAACCCCACAGGGAAGTCTGGCTTTTTAAGTTTAATCGGATAATATCTAAGACTAATCTCTTTACTCCACTTAAAACCATTGCCAGTAATGTTCATAGTCGTTTTTAACAATTCACCTTTACCTGTCGCTTTTGGAATGTTTCTGACTAATAAAAACAAAGTTTCATTGGGAGCTAGATTCTTTGATGTAATCTTTGAATCAATTATTTTCGGTGCAAGTTGGAAAGACTCATGATTCATAGTCATTGAAGATAATTGTTTTTTGATTTCAAAAATTTCAAAATACTTTGCGTCTTTAAATGATATTTTTATTTTTTTCTCATCATTGCCATTTGAAATTTTAATGACAGAAAAGTCTTTTTCATTTTGAGTTGCAGTTAATTCAATTGGACCCAAGTCTTCTTCATCACCAAGACCGAGGCTTTTACCCAAAACACTAACCTTAACCTTTTTTAATTTAGCTTCTTCTCCGATCTGACTTGCAATCTTTGAATAATCAAGTTCTTTTGCAGATTGAAGTTCATCGATAAAAATCATCGATTCTTCATTTTTAGATATTGGAAAGATCATAAGCGAATTTAGATTTATTCCCGTTTTATCGGCGTTAAAATTAAATACAATTCGCTTTTGTTTTACTTGTACTTTGGTCTTATAAAACTTCATGATTGAACTCATATAAAGCTCATAGGGATCAATACCCTCTTTAAAAGATACAAATTCAAATCGAAAATAATCATTTAAGAAGGACCTGAAATTCACTCTATTTTCATTCGTTAGAGTCTGACCATTTACAGTCAGAATTCTTTTTTTCCAAAATGGAACATCCCAGTATCCAAGTTTTTCAATATTTATCCATACACTATAAAACCCATTAGGAGTGTCAACACGAAAGGAGCCTCCTGTAATTCCAATAGTCGCTCGGTCTGTCTTAGGTGTATATTGAGAATCATCAACGCTTGAAAAATCAGGGTCAATAAAACCAAAGCCTTCCTCTTGGTTATACAAGTTATGAGTTGTAACATTGGTGTAATTTGCAATTTCCCTATCTCTTAGCTTTGAGAAATTAAAGATTTTTAAAAAGGCCGGGGCTTTTGGATAAATTTCAGGAAAAACACGAAATTTATTGAACACAAATGATTTATTAGTTTTTGGTCCTTCTTCATCCGGATCAACAACTATAAACATTTTTTTTAAATTTTTGAGATCAATACTTTTATAGTTTTTACTAGATCCCCTTTCTCCTTGATAGCGGTTTAAGTCAAACTCAAAAGAGTTCGCTCCTGGTTTCAAAAGGGATTTAAAGTTTACTTGAGTCCAATAACCGTTGGTGTTTTCATCTTGAATTGTAAAATATAAAAGATAATTACTAGAAGTTGGATTAAATGCACTAAAGCCGATCCTATCAAAGCGAGTAAAGTCGTAATCTTCAAGCAAAGAAGAATTAAAATTAATATAGTCTCCAACCTTGGAAGAATAGTCGGAATCAAATATATTTTTAGATTTCTTTGCTTGTGGCTTTTTCTTTATATTATTTCTTATCCTATTAGACTCTGTATACTTGACCTTTTTGAAGCTTATTGATTTGTCTCTACTAGTTCTTTGAAGTTTTACATTATCTACCCATAAAACACCTGGAGACTTGAGACGAAACCATATTTTAAATTTATTGGTAACTTTGAAAGATTTTTGAAGTTTAGACCAATTAAATGAACCAGTTTCATTCTCAAAGACACTTTTTATTCCTTGGCCTTGATCATAGAACATCCAAAAAGAATAATATTTACCTTTTTGAATATTAAAACCTTTTAACATAGACTCAAAAAGATAAATTCCGGGTTTTAAGTTTGTAAATTCAAAATATAGTGATTGTTCTTCTCCGAAGTCTGTTCTCATCATCACAGAGCCTGTATCGAGAGCACCATCAGCAACAACTTCAAAAGAACCAGAACCCCACGACGCAGCGCCCCCCATTGTTTGATTAAAATTGAATTCTTTCCCTATTGAATCTAGAGACAAAAGAATTGATAATAGTAATACAAGCTTAATCATAAAGAATCTCAAGGAAGTTGATAATACATGTATTTTACACTTAAAAATTCAACTTTAAAAATTTTAAAAATCCTCGGTATATTTAGACTCTTTAGGCACCTTAATAAGCACAAAATACCAGTCCTTTGTTATCACGGTGTCTCAATAGATGATGAGCACGAGTTTATGCCAGCAAACTATATGACATTTCAAACTTTTAAAAGTCGTATTCACTTCCTACAAAAGTCTGGCTATCGAATAATTAGTCTTCAAGATTCACTCGACATGATAAAAGATAAAAAAATTGAAAAGAACTGTGTTGTATTAACAATTGATGATGGTTTCACACCTATTTTTGACGAGCTTATTCCATTTTTAAATAAAAATGAAATCCCTATTACAGCATATATTACATCTTATAAATCTAAGTTTGAAATTCCAATTTTTAGACTTGTTGCCCAATACCTTTTTTGGAAATCAAAGAAAAATAAAATTAGCTTAGAAGACCTAGACATTACAACAAAAACAGGATCTCCCGTCGAGTTCAAAGAAATTAGAACAGAAGATGATCTTTGGGAGTTCATACGACTATGTGAAGCAAACTGTAAAAGAAAACAAAGACAGGAAGCACTCGCATTTTTAGCCAAGGAATTTGGAGTTGAATTAACACCTGATATTATTAAAGCCCATTCAATTGCAAACTTAAAGATCCTTAAAGATTTTGCAAAATGTGAAACTCTAGACATTCAACTTCACACTCATACTCATAAAACGAAGATGAAGATAGAGAGTTTTAAAAAAGATATTCAAAAGAATATAGACTACTTAAGGGAAGTTGTTAGTTATCCACTTGAACATTTTTGTTATCCAAGCGGACAATGGAATGAAGAAATGATTCCTGTATTAAAAGAACTTAATATAAAGAGTGCAACGACTTGTGACCCTGGGCTTATGGATACCGATACGAACCCATACAAGATCCCCAGGATTATTGACTCAGAGTCAATGAATGAACTTGTATTTTACTCTGAAATATCAGGTGTATCATCTTGGCTTAGAAAGCTCTTTAATAAATGAATCTTGCACCAGACTACTCTCAACAAATGTTTCATGGTCAACATCAAATATTATTGTCTTAATTTCCCCTAGTACAACACCGCCCCATCCAAGTAATGGATCAGAATAGTAGCCTACACTTTTGATAGGAGATCTAAAGAGAATTAGATCTCCATCGTAATTTGATATCTTATGCTCTCTAATACATTTGAAATTATTTTTCTCAATTCTAAAATATCTGAGATTGTGAGGTATAAACCCTCCCTTTAGTTCTATTTTAGAAATCTGTTTTTGTTTTAAGTAAGAGTTAACTCTATAAAACAATGAATCGAGCATATTCTTAAGGCGCTGATTGATGGATGTATATTGAATATAATTTATAGTAGGACCTGAAGTATCAAACATAATAAGTTTTTCAATTTCTATACCTTTAATTCGAAGCTCATTAGCAACTTCTAAAGCAAGAAGTCCGCCCATAGATCCACCAGCTAAAATAACTTTAGAATTTGAACAAATCGAATAAATCTCGGAAGCATAGTCTTTGGCCATGTGAGTAATTGAAAAGTGAAGGGGTGAAACTCCATCAACTCCCCTTGACTGAACACCATAGACAGCTTTGTCTTTATTGACTTTTAAACCGAGTTCTCTATAGTTTAGAACGTTTCCACCTACTCCATGAAACATGAAAAGCGGTACACCATCATCTCCATCTTTAATCTTAACCAGACAAGTAGATAAATTTGTCTTGGCAACATCGTGGATACTTTTATTCATTAACTGAGTATCTTTTATTTTATTATCAATAATCTTTGAAATGAGTGCAATCGTTGGATAATCAAAAAGCATACTCAAATCAAGCTGAATATTAAATTTATTTTCAATTTTTGAAAACAGAGTAACTGAGAGTATAGAATGACCACCAATTTCAAAAAAATTATCTTCAACTCCAAAATCATTTTTTGCTAAAACTGAAGTCCAAAGACCTTTAACAATCTCTTCTGTTTTACTTCTAGGTTTAACAATTTCAGTCTTTATATTGAAATCTCTACTTCCACGCATGATACTTTGAGGGCTTGGAAGTGCCTTTCTATCGATTTTATCATTTAGAGTTTTTGGAAATGATTCCATTTTTATAAAGTTTGTGGGTATCATATAAATCGGAAGTGATTTGCTTAGAAACTTTCTAAGTTCTAGATGATTAAAAACACCTATTACGTAAGCCACGAGCCTCACATCACCAGGAACATCTTCACGAGTAATAACAACACAGGAATCGATATTAGGATCTTTCGATATTTGAGCTTCAATTTCTCCTAACTCAATTCTGTAACCTCTAACTTTAACCTGGCCATCATTTCGACCGAGACATTCGAGTTCTCCATTAAAACTCCATCTTGCAAGATCTCCCGTATTATAGATTGTTTTGTTCAGTCTCTTGTTAAAAACAAATACTTTCTCAGTGAGATCAGATCTTTTTCTGTACCCACGAGCAAGTCCAACTCCGGAAATATACATCTGGCCAGTTGCACCAATGGGAACACTTCGGCCTAATTCATCTAAGATGTAAATCTCTGTATTATTAATAGGTTTACCAATCAGCATATTATTATCATTTGTATTTAATTTTTTACAAGTAGACCAAACTGTTGTCTCTGTAGGTCCATACATATTCCAAACATTTTCTGTGTGAGAAAGAAGTGTTTTTGCAAGATCTACTGGAAAAGGTTCTCCTCCACAAAGTATTTTGAAATCATTGTTTGCTTCCCAGCCTGAAGAAAGTAATAGGCGCCAAGTTGATGGAGTGGCTTGCATAGTATTGATATGTTGATTCTCAATAATCTCTTTTAATGAATCCCCAATTATTGTTTGATCTTTACTCGCTATAAATACTGAACCTCCCACTAAAAGAGGAGTGAATATTTCAAGGACTGCAATATCAAAACTCAGTGTTGTTACGGCCAAAAGAGAAGTTGAATCATTCATACCTGGAGTATCTTTCATTGATTGCAAGAAGTTAGAAACTGAGCGATGAGTTAGTTCTACTCCCTTTGGTAGTCCAGTAGAACCCGATGTATAGATAACATACATCAGTGACTCAAGATCAACTTCTTTAAATTCAGAGATGTACTGTGGTACTTCGTCTTTAAGACGCTCAATAGTTAGCCTGCTATTAATAGTCGGAAACCTTTCTTGGTATTTTTCATTGCATATAATGATGCTCAAATCAGAACTATCAATCATGTAATTGATTCGATCTTTTGGAAATGTTGGTTCGAGTGGAATATATCCAGCACCAGCCTTTAAAATCCCCAGAATAGAGATAAGCATATAACTATCCCTATCAACACAAAGACCTACAAGATCACCAGGTTTGACACCTGATTCGATAAGTTTAGAAGCAAATTGATCAGATTTTATAGAAGCTTCTTGATAGCTAAATTCGAATTTACTACAAAAAATTGCCTTGTTACCAGAAAATTTAGAGACACTTTGTTCAAAGAGTTCACTTACAGATTTCTTCTCATAATTTTTCTCAGTTTGATTCCAAGTTGTTTCCAGTAAAATCTTCTGACTTTGAGTTATAACGTCTATATTGTCTAGTTTTTCATTTAATAAATTGAGAATAGATTTTGTAATAAGCTCAAAGCTGTCTTTAATTCTTTCAATAGAAACCTCATTAAAGAGATCTATTCGGTAAACGAATGCCCCTTCAATTTTATCCGGACTGGATTTAACCCACAGATCAAGGTCAGCATGAGTAGTATTTGTTTTTCGTTTAATGTGGGTTAATTTATTGTTGTCAAATGTCTCACTGCGGTTTGATATTTCTTGAAAAGTAAAAAATGATTGAAAAACTGGAGTACGAGAAGTGTCTTGTGGAACTCCTAGGAGTTTAATAACATCCTCAAAAAATACCTGTTCATTATCAAACCCTTCGAAGCAAGAGCGAGCAATCTCTCTTATAAGATCTATTAATGACATATCTCCAGACAGCTTTGACCGAATTGCAATTGAATTTACAAAGTAGCCAACAGTATTTTCAAATTTTTCATTTTGGCGATTTCTAACAGGAAGACCAACGACAATATCATCTTGACCACTGTACTTAGATAAAACGAGATTAAATACAGCTAATAAAATGTTAAAAGTAGAGACACCTAATTTGTCAGAAACAGTATGTAAGTTTTTGACATCTGATGATTCAAAATCAATGAATACTGAACTTGCAAGGTTAGATTTATCTTTTGGCCGTTTGTAGTCTAGTGGAAGATCAAGAATGGGGAGTTTTCCAGAGAGTTTCTCGTGCCAATAGTTAAGACTTTTAGCATAACTTCTAGATTCTAGAAGACTCTTGGAGAAATCAATAAAATCTGAATATGTATATTTTTCCTCAGAAACCTTTAGAGGTTCTCCTGTATTTATACAGATATAGTTACTATTAAGTTCATTTATTAATAAATCAAAACACCAACCATCCCAAACAATATGGTTCGGCATAAAAAAGAGTACTGTTTCATTCTGTTCATTAATAAAAATTTTAGTTTTAAAGAGGAACTCATTCATCAAGTCCATTTTCTTAGTAAACTGACTCTCTATAAACTCTGTAATCTCTTTGTTTGTTTTATGCTCTACAACCACTTCTTCATTGTAAGTAAATGGTCCTTTAAACTCATACTCTCCACTATTATCGACAAATAGTTTAGATAGAAGGATAGGATGACAATTAAGAAAGTGCGCTAAAGCTTGCTTTAAAACTTCGTGGTTAATTCCAAGTCCTAAATTAAGTGCGGTAGGCAAATTATTGATAGCAATATTGGTTTTAAGTGAAAGAAAAAGTGAACGCATCTGGCTTCTTCCAAGACCATGACTTTCCTTAACATTATGGACAATCTCTAGTTTATCGACAACTTCAGTAGGATTTTGTATTCCGAGGAATTTATTTAATTCTCCTAGAGTTGGGTAAGTAAAAATATCGTTTAATCCTATTTGATACCCGGCCTCTTTTAAACGAGAAACCATTTTAATAGCAAGAAGTGAGTGACCACCTAAAGCGAAAAAGTTCATATCAATTGGTATGTCTTCAAGAAGAAGAAGTTCTGACCAAAGGTTTTTTATATCAACCTTATTGTTTACTTTTAGATCTTGTGAAGTTGAAGGTTCCACAGTATCAATAGATTTATTAATACGAATGACATCAGTATTAATTTTCTTATTTATTACGGGAAGATCCAGAAGAATGGACTTTAGGGGCAACTTTGGATTTGAAATTATAATAGTTACAAGTTTTTCAAATGATGAAATCCAAGAACTAACAAGTTTCTCAGAAAATAAATTTGTATTATATTGCATTTCAAAAATAAGCTCATCACCAAAAGCTACAATATTTAGAAACAACTCAAAATTCTCAGAATTCCTAGCAACTGTTCTAAATTGAGATTTGAGACCTATAAAATCTAGGCCTTGATTATTCTTTTGAATATCTAAGTTAAAAATATTATTAACAAGTGGTATCTTTCCAGGCTCTCGTGGAACATCAATAAATTGCAGTAGCTCTCCAAATGTCACTTGTTGATGATCAAGATCGTCCATAAATGAAGATTTAACTTTTTTGAGTAAATGAGTAAAGTCATCATCATCGCTAAACTTAATTCTAACTGGAAGTAAATTTACATAATGTCCTATTAAGTTAGTGTGTCCTGAAGTAGGTTGTTCTGCGGCTGGAACGCCAATAATTAGGTCGTCGGCCCCAGTAATTTTATGCATTAGTAATGCGTATACACTAAGTAAACCACTGAAGAAGCTTGAGCCATTCTTAAGTGCAAGTTTTTTAAAATCTTTTGAAAGGTTTTTTGAGAAGACAGTATCAAGTCTCTTTGAGTCGAAAGTTCTCTGGTTTGGTCTTGTATACTCGCTAGGAAGACAGAAATCATGATTGAACGAATCAAGTTTTACTCGCCAGTACTCTTTGATTGAATTGAAGTCTCTAATCTGGGTATAGTTGTAAAATTGTATCGGAGATGGGTCGAGTTGAACTGTACCTGTGACTCTTTGAGAATAAAGTTTACTCAAATCTTGAATAACAATCTCTAGTGACCAACCATCACAGATAATATGATGAGCTGTAAAAAACAGGACTGCACTATCGCCTCCTTTCAACAACGAGGCTCTAACTAAAGGACCAACCGAAAGATCAAATGGTTTTTTGACTTCATTATTACCAAAATCCGATACATCATAAAGATCCAAGTTAAAGACTTCAAGAGAAGGATTGAGGCCATCTATAAATAACACTTTCTCACCATCTTTGGAGAAAATACTATTCAATATAGTATAGCGAAGACAAAGGTCGTTAAATGCAAGCTTCATAGCTCTGAGATCAACCTTTCCATTAAGCTCTATTTTTAATGTCAAGTTGTAAGCAGAACTAGTTGATTCAGAAAAATTAACCGTAGACCACATTTCTTTTTGTGATGCTGTAGTATCAATAGACTTTAATACTCTTTTAAGTTTCAAACTTGAAACTTTCTTTTTTGAATATATATTTTTATCTTTTGAACTCAAATCAGTTTTCCCTTTCTACTCTTTCATAGTTTCCATCACTCGTTTTCATAAACCAGTCAACGTTTCCATCATCATCTTGCATTAATAGTGCTCCCTCAACTGGAGGAACACTATCCCCTGTTGATTTCAGACTTGGAATAAGTCCTTTAGATTGAAGAAGAAGTAGTTGATCTTGAACAGTATTCATAATGGTTACAAGGTCTTCTTTTGTATGAGCGATATTTATATACCAAGGAAATCCGTCATATACGTGAATCCCCCTCTCTTTTAGAGACACAAACAACAAATCAGAAAATGGTGCATCTACGAGCCATCTTGGTTTCATAATTGAACCAAAGTTATCAATAGTTAGGGGTATATTGGAAAGCTTACAGAAAAGGTTAAGCTTTGCCGCAAATTTATCGGCCCTTCCATTAATACGGTCCAATAGTTCATTACCACCTTCCTTAATAATTTCTAGTGCTCCTTTAGCAGCAGCTAATGCCAGAGGGTGTCTCACAAATGTGCCAGCAAAATAAGTAACACCGACCGTTGGTCCAGAGTCATCCCCGTATTGCCAGTGTCCTCCATCAAGAGCATCCATATACTTAGCTGATCCTGCAACGACACCTATTGGCATCCCGCCTCCAACAACTTTACCGTATGCTGCAAGGTCGGCTTTGATACCAAAATACTCCTGTGCTCCACCAACAGCAATTCTAAACCCTGTTATAACTTCATCAAAAATAAAACAAACATCATTAGCAGAAGTTATATCTCTGAGTTTTTGTAGAAACTCTCTTGGATGGTAGTCGCTTCGTCTACTTTGAACAGGCTCAACCATGATTGCTGCAATTTCATGAATATGTTTTTTGACATACTCAAAAGATTCCTCTGTTCCATAGTCCAGAACTATCATGTTCTTCACTGACTCACTATTAATCCCGGGTGCAGCGGGAACGGGTCTTCCGCCTCCAATACCTCTTACTATTACTTCATCATTAATTCCATGATAAGAACCGTTAAAGCTTATGATCTTCTCTTTTCCACTTATCGTTCTAGCAATTCTCATACACCCCAGTACTGCTTCCGAGCCTGTATTGCAAAATCCCGCACGTTCAAGACCTGTCAACTCACAAACGAGCTTGCTTACGTCCTCAGTTAAGGGGTGTTGAGGTCCAATTTCGAGACCATTATCTATCTGCTCTTTTACATACTTTGTAATATGAGGGTGACTGTTTCCAAAGAAATTAGATCCAAAGCCACATATGATATCAATATATTCGTTTCCATCGATATCCCATAAATGATTGGCCTTCGATTTTTTTACAACAATTGGGTACGTAACTTCTTTTGTTAATGGTTTAAAACCGGAAACAACCCTTGGGTCAGCATGTGACTTCCTATTCTTTTGGGTAAAAGTTTTAGAGCTTTCGGTTTTCTTCATATACCTTGAAAAAAGATCATTAATAAATGATTGTTGATCATTGGAAATAGTATTTTTATTTTTGGTCGTAATTCTTGCAATTGCTCCATAAGCTGAATCAGCATTATCAACACCAGTCTTAATTGATGTTTCATCAGGCTTAGAGGTAACTTCAGATTGTCTGATGTTCTCTACACTTTGAGAAATATGAGTATGTGTGTTACCACTTAAAAGTAAAAGTTGATTACTCATTATTTCTAATTGTCTATTTATTAAATCTTGGACACTTCCAGTAGGTGCAGATGGGTTAATATCAGTTGGTTGAAGGCTTATATTTGCAGGGTTACTCTGGTTAATTGAACTAGAGATGGGTTTATCTTTAAAGTAAGTTGATTCAACCTTTGTAACCAAAGTACTTGATAATTTATCTAGTGTAGAAATTGTATCAACAAGTTCTCGAAATGAGATATCCGTATTAAATTCCTTTTTAAGATTCAAAGAAATTTGAGTTAGAAACAGTGAGTCCATCCCCATTTCTATAAAAGTCATATCACTATCAAAATCTGTTAATATTAAACCAGAAGACTCTTCGAAGATTTGTACCACTTTATCTTTGACTTGACTTTCTTTAGACATTAAGGTCCCTTCCATATTTTTTATTAATGAATCTATATTATTTTTGGCTTGATCTATTGGCTGTGCCTTCCATTCAAGCCAATGTCGCTGTTTAAGAAAAGGGTATGTTGGAACATCAGCGTATCTTTTATCTTGATCAATAAAAAATAGTTTTTTTGATTCTTCTTTACCATGGCACCAAAGGTAAGCCACAGCTTTATTGATAGAGTGCTGCTCATTAATTGACTCATCTTTTAATGTATTAATCGCAGAGAAAGATTTTCTGCCTAAATTAATTGCAACTTTACGCGAGAGCACAGTAAGTGTAGCTCTTGGACCAATTTCAAGAAAGATTGCGCTCGGATGGTCAGCGATAACATTTTCTATTGCTGGAGCAAACTTTACAGTCGCCCCCATGTGTTCAACCCAATACTCTGGATCGGTAAATACATCTGTCTCAATTGAAGTTGTTACAGTAGAATACATAGCAATCTTAGGCTTACTAAATGAGACAGATTTTACAATTTCTCTAAAGGAATCATAAATAGGAAGCATCATCTTTGAATGGAATGCATGAGACGTATGTAATAGTTTATTTTTGATGTTTTTATTATTTAGTTTTTTAATAAGTTGTTCAATGTTCCTGGTTGGACCTGCCACAACCGTCATCTTTGGACCATTAATAGCAGCTAGCTGTAAATCAGAATTTAGTTCACTTTTATAAGTGTCAAAATTTTCAGCTATTGATAACATTGAACCACTATCCAGCGTCTCCATAAGTCTTGCACGCGAACTGACAAGCATCAAACCATCTTCGAGTGAAAATACTCCACCTATAACACCTGCAACGAACTCACCTATACTGTGACCAATAAGTGCATCAGGTTTTATTCCAAAACTCTCTAACATTCGGGTCATAGAATATTCAATAGCGAATAAAGCTGGCTGTGTGTAATAGGTATTTTTCAAAGCATCAAATGCTTCATGTTCTGACATATTCTCAACAAAAAGAATGGTACGAAGATCTATTTTCAAATAATTATTTAGAATATCACAACACTTATTGAATTCATGTGCAAAAATTGTATTCTTTAATAAGTCTTTCCCCATTCTAAGATATTGACTACCTTGACCTGGATACATGAAGACAATCTTCTTCGCACCGATCACACCATTGACGACATCAATTTGATCTTTATGCTGAACAAGTGTTCTATTGTATTTATACTTATATCTATTTAAAGAAATCTCAGAACTTATCGCTCCCCAGTCTTCTTTTGACTTGCTACTTAAAAATGCTCTTAGGTTTTGTTCATATTCATTGAGAGAATCTTTTGTTTTTGCAGAAAAGTGAAAAAGTAAATGCTCATGGTTTAAGTCTTTTTTAATACTATTTTGAGTAATATGATTTTCAATAATAACATGAGCATTAGTACCACCAACACCAAATGAAGATATACCTATATTGAAGGTATCTTTTTCAATCATTATATTTTCGGTATTAATACTAAATGAAGAGTCTTCAATTGCTAAATTTGGATTAGCATCTTGAAAGTTTGCCATAGATGGAATGTTTTTATTTAAATTGATACAAATCGATTTAATAAGTCCGACAACTCCTGCGGCGGAGTTCATATGTGCAGTATTTGATTTTACAGATCCCAAATAAACTTTTTGATTATTATTTATAAGTTTTCCGTAGGAGCTTAGTATTCCTTTTACTTCAATGGGGTCACCAACAGGTGTTGCTGTTCCATGAGCTTCGATATAGACAAGATTATTTATGTCAATATTTGCATCTTTTATAGCTCTATTGATTGCAATGCTTTGGCCCTTGGCACTTGGGGCCATAAAGCTCATCTTATCAGCGCCGTCATTATTGATTCCTACGCCTTTTATAACAGAAAGAATATTATCTCCGTCAGCAATTGCTTTTGATAAATCTTTTAAGACAACAATCCCCCCACCATCAGTGAATAAAGTACCAGATGAGTCTTTATCAAATGGTGCACATTTTCCATCAATAGTTTGAATGCCATCAGGCTGATATAGATGTCCCTTGTCTGGCATCCCAGAAATTGATAAGCCTCCGGCCAAAGCAGCATCACACTCACCTCTTCTTATCGAATGAACAGCCTCTATAACAGTAACTAATGATGTAGAACATGCAGTCTGGACTGTAAGTGCTGGACCTTTGAGATTTAATTTATACGCTACTCTTGCTGCTAGGTAATCTTTTTCTAAACCCAACATAGTGTTGAATTCGCCTAGACGATTAACCTCATCTGGATGTTGTGCAACTAAATTTGCATAAGTATTATTAGCGGCCCCAAGAAAGATTCCTACTTTTAAGTTCTTATTTACTAATCCAGACAACTCCATGGCCTCATGAGAAAGCTCAAGAGCTTTTCTATGTTGTGGATCCATAAGCTTTGCTTCACTTGGTGTGATATTAAAAAGAGTACAGTCAAATTTGTCATAATCAGGACAAAGAGCACTGGCAAAAACATAATTTGGATTCTCTTTCAATTCTGAATCTACACTAGGATGAGTTTTATCTTTTTCAAAAATATCAACCAGATTTTTTTGTTCGACAATATTGTTCCAAAGCTCCATTACACTATGACTTTTTGGAAAACGACCAGTCATAGCAATTATAGCTATATCTTTAGACGGAGTGTTAATATCTGATTTATCAATTTCATTAGACGAATCATCTGAAGATTTTTTTGAACTAAAAAGAAATACTGAAAGAGCATTTATACTTCTGTGTTCAAGTAAATCGACGATTGATAGCTCTGGATAGTCATCTTTAAGCTCAGTTAGAATTTTTACAGATAAAAGTGAATTACCACCAAGATCAAAAAAATCATCATCATTAGTAAATTCATCAAACTGAAGATGAGTAATCCACAACGATTTCAGTCTCTCAATGAAAACTAACTCTTTTGTCATATAAAACCTTAATAAGTAACTATAAATACTTATCGGCTTTACTCAGGTAATCTTAACTATTATTTCTTGAGAATTAACGAAGTAACTACTTGATTATTATGCACTTTATAGCAACCACGATAAACATTATTGTACTTACTAACCTCCACAAGTTCGCTATGGAGTTCAATTTCAAAAAAATCATCACCTATAACCTTCAAAGTTGCGTGATCAAAGCCAAAAAACTTATGACATAAAGGATTAATCAATTTGAAAAGGGCTTCTTTAGCAGAGAATATAATAGTTGCAGTTAAGTCATCATCTTCACCATTAAAAAGCTTTAAATCATCTGAGGTTGCAAGATGGTTTGATAATGAGTCAAATTTGGCTTTAGTCATCACAACCTCACAGTCAATTCCAATTGAATGGAATTCATCGGCTAGTCCGATGGAGGCGACTGCGAATTTTTTTGAATGAGTTATACTTCCAACTATACCACCGGGCCAAATGGGTTTTCTATCATCACCGAAAGCAACAACTCCACTAATACCAAGTAATTCCATTGCAGCCTTAGCGCATGCTCGCCCAGCAATATATTCTTCGCGTCTGCCATAGACGGCTTTAGTTAACTTAGAATCTAATAAAATCAGAAGTTAATGGAAGCTCAATACAAAATGAATGAGCTTCGTTGAGTCTATACGGGCTTATCACTAGAGAAGAAGTATAATGGCAATAGAGCTGAATATACCAAGAACCTGAGATGTTCTTTGTAAAACTGTATCCCATACAGTTCTATGATCTGAGTAAAGCATGATAACATCATCTTTTTCTATAGCAGGAATTTCTCCCATTTCAGTTATATCGAAACGAATTTTTTTAAGACCAGCACTCGTCGTTCTTACAATATAGCATTCATCATATTTGATATTAGCAGATGCTCCGCCTGACTTATCAATATAGTAAAAAATATCTTTGTTTTGTTTGAAAGGAAATTTACCAGGCTTACCAACTCCAGAGAGCACAGTCACCATAGGAACAATTTCATTATAAGCATCATCATTAATAAGATTTACAAAGATTGTATCTGCACCAGTCCATGCAAAGGACTTACTATATTCTATATTTTTATAAAATTGATTTAAACTAACTGTGTATGATTGTTTTTGCTGTCTAATTGAAGCAGAAAGAAAGTCGGTATTAAGATCACCTTTTAGTCCACCGGCTTTATCTATTACCTTATCGATACTCTCTTCTCTAGAAACTAAATAACGACCTGGTTTATTAACAAATCCCCTTACTTCTATCCAGTACTGTTTACTGATAAGCCCAAGTTTTACTTGATTGGCACCTTTTTGAAAAAACTTCTTATATGACTTCTTAACTCTTTTACGAAGTTCTACTATATTAAGTCCTCTGGTGTTAATTCTAACATTATAAGGAAGACGTAAAAGCCCATCAAAGCTTACTCTATATCTTCCAGTCAACTTATCATCAGATGGATGAGATAGAGAAAGAAGAAATCCGGGAGATACGTCATATCTCATTTTTCTAAACTGAGGTATGTCTCCAACTTTTTTATAATTGAGGTCAGTTTCGCTATCACCTAAGTCTTTGAGCTGATTTTGCCTTTTATAGTCAATGTCAGATTTTGTAGCACAAGACCCCATAATAAATAGCATTAAAACACATATGATTGTTTTCATTAAATTCCTCTAAATCAAATTATTATAGTTCTTATTCTAACGTGTTATAGTAAAATATCAAAGTATATAAATTAGGAAGATTTAGTGAAAGTTGTTCATATTTGTCAGTTTTTAGGAGTTGGTGGTCTTGAGAAGGTACTGTATCTTTTAATTAAAGAGCAGCTCAGGGCCGGTCATTATGTTGAACTCATCGTTTATGACTACGAACAAGCATGGGTTTCCAAATTTAAAGATCTAAATATACAAGTACACAACCAAAAAATAAAAACTAATGGCTATGACTACTCACTAATTTTTTATATGAACGATATAGTCAAAGATTTTGACATTATCCATACTCACGATTTAAATCCCGTACTCTATATTGGGCCATTAAAACTGCTAACAAAACTTAAATTAAGAAGATTTCCAAAATTTATCCATACAACTCATGGTATGGAGCACATAGAATTAGCACCAAAGACCAGAATCTATGAGAAATTCTTAAGTCTAGTAGTAGATAGAATAGTAGCCGTATCCCCGGCTTTCAAAGATTATTATCTAAATAAAACTTTTGCGAACTCAAAGAGAGTTTTTAATATTGATAATGGTTCTGACATTGAAAAAAAATTTCCAATAATAGACCAAGCATCATTTAAAGAAAAAATTTGTAATGCTCACGACATATCTACTGATCAAGAGTTATGGATAATCCTAGCAAGAGTCTTTCCACTTAAAGATCAAAAGATTGTAAGTGACATAATGACTAACTATCCGAATGCAACCCTATTAATTTGTGGGCCATGCCCAGACAAGTCGTATCTTCAAAAAATTAAAGCGTCTCAGCCAAAAAATGTTGTTTTAACAGGTTCAATTGAAGATGTTGATCAATATCTAAAAGCCAGTACATTATTTATCTCAGCATCCCATCATGAAGGAATACCTATTTCTGTTCTTGAAGCCGCTGCAAATGGGCTCCCGTGTGTTCTATCTAATATTGATGGACATAGAACACTTTACAAGAATGGTAACTTCTTTGTTTTTGAGCCAAATGACTCACAAAGTCTAATTGAATGCCTTAATTCAATTACAGATCAAAACAAAATTGAAAAAGCTATAAAACTTCACAAAACAGTTTACGATCTATACAGCTCACATAGAATGTTTAAGGATTACGAGGAAGTCTATCTCTCATGAATATACTCAATAAACTCAAGGAAGGTCATTGGCCAATTTTTCTATTAAGCTCAATGAGTGCAATGGCAAACCTCTTTCTTCCAATAATACTTGTTAGACTTATAAGCCCTGAGCAGATGGGATTATACAAAATATTTTTCCTTTATCTCTCTATGATTCCTTTTTTATTTTTAGTAGGTGGCCCTATAAATTCTGTGTACTACTGGGTAGGCAAAGATAAAGAAGAAAGAATGCTTTACATTCAATCTTGCTTCCAACTATCAGTTCTTCTGTCGATACCAATAATTTTAATAGGATTATCTTTTGGATTTCTTTTTTCTGAATATTTAAAAATGTCCTATGAGGCATTTATCTTTATGATAGTTGCTAGTTTCTTTTGGGTCCCAGGCGGACACTTTGGAGAGACTTCGATTGCAGTTGGCAAAACTGCAAGAGGTAGCATCTTCTCAACAACTTTTGAAATTCTAAAAGTTATAATGTTCATCTCTATTGCTATGATTACAAAGGATCTAGAAACAATCTTCAAATCTTACACAATCCTTCTGTTCATAAAGTTCTGCTTTACTGTTGCCTGGGGTAAAAAACTTGGTTATATATCATTTAATGTTGACTGGAAAAGAGTTAAAGCCGTCTTCATGTACTGCTTACCAATCTCATTGGCCGGACTATTAGGTTTCTTTGTCGATAAAGTTGATCTACTTATACTCTCTGGTTTTTTAGACGTTGATGAATTTGCATTCTATTCAATGGGATGCCTCGTAATTCCTCCACTAATCATGTTAGATATGTCTGTTCATAAAGTTTTAATTCCAAAGATTTCTAGCTTTTATCTTAAAAATAAAAAACAAGACGCACTGGAAGTTTATAATAAAGCTATTAGTGATATATCATTCATAATCGTTCCAGCTATATTTGGATTGTTCTTCTTTGCAGAGCCTATTGTAGAGCTTCTATATACAAATAAATATGCCGCATCAGCAACTTACTTACGCATTTTCTCTTTGAGTTATCTCCTCTATACAGTTCCCCATGATGCCATTCCAAGAGCAACAGGAAAAACAGGATGGATTTTAAAAATCTACTTGATAACAACTCCTATTTCACTTATAGGCGTATTTCTCATGGCAAAATATTACGGAGCAGTAGCTGCATTATCTATAGCAGTGGCCTTAAAATTTCTACCTAAGATTGCGGGTCTACAATTTTCTTGCTCAATAATGGGATGGAGATTTAGAGATCTATTTCCTTATAAAAGATTGGCCATATATTTTGGACTATCAACAATTCTCACGATTATTTGTTTATTATTAAAACCTATGTTTGCGACTTCTCTTAATTGGTTTTTTGTATGCTCTCCAGCTTTTGCGATTATATATCTTGGAACTCTTTATTATAATGTGAGAGGTAAGAATGAGTAATATCATACATCTTTTCTTTCCTGGACCTTTTGGTGGAGCGGAAAAAGTAATTTTAAAAGGTTTGAGTGATCTAAAGGATAGAACATCGATAAGATTGTGGATTGTTAAAGAAAATAGATGTCCGGAATACGCCCAATACTTTGAGGCTGAATGTAAAAAAGTAGGAATAGAAGTAACTGTATTTTCTTCTACTGGTATTTTTGATTTTAAACTTTTAAAAGAACTTCGATTAAAAGTTTCAAAAGACAGTATTATTCATGCTCACGGTATGAAAGCTAGCTTTTACGGGGCACTTCTTCCTGGAAAACTAATTGTTACTCATCACGGTCACACTTCTCATACATTTAAGGTGAAAGTATATGAATTCATTCAAGAGATGGTAATGAGAAGAGCTGATACCGTTATTTCTGTTTCAATTGCGATGAAAGAGGAACTTGATAATAAAAATATTAAATCTGTTCTTATTGAAAATATGCTCTCAATAACCCCAGTGATATCTCAACAGATAGTTAACTTGAGACCACATTTTATATTTATTGGAAGATTATCTTCCGAAAAAGGTGCAGATAAACTGGTATCAGCTTTTAGCAATATTAAAAATGTCGATGTAAGTATTATAGGAGACGGAGCACAGAAAGAATCCTTAGAGAAGAGAATTAAAGAAGAAAATCTCCAACATATAAAATTACTAGGGTTTCATTCAGATGTATCTAGTTTCATCCAAAGGGCTGATGCATTAGTTATGCCATCCCTTAGAGAGGGACTACCCATGACTCTTCTCGAGGCAATATGCTCTGGTATACCTGTTATTGGAAGTGACGTTGGTGGTTTAAAAGAACTTGTTAAACACAATGGTATTCTAGTTCCACCAGGAGATATAGTCGCTCTTAAAAAAGCGATACATATATTTTTAGAGCGAAAAGAAGTGTTTAAGCAAAATGCAGAAATACTGAAGCCAGATTTTATAAAAAGGTTCTCGGTTGAAAACTGGAGTATAAAAACTCAAGCAGTTTATCTAAGACTTTCAAGCCAAAGCTGAAAATCTGATCCTACCTTTTTATCACCAAAATTTTCCGACAACCTAGAGTTTGTATCAATGGCGGATATCTCAAACTCTTGATCTACTTTCAGATTGCTTAAAGTCTCAATCCAGTCCTGAGTAGATTCACAATGAATATAGTCTTTCTCAACCATACCTGCACCTTGAACTCCCATTCTAGTAGATATTATCTTTCTACCAAAAGCATAAGATTCTAAGACTTTAATTCTGGTTCCAGACCCAAAAGTAATTGGTGCAATAGTGTAATGGCAGGCTTTGTAGGCATCTTTTATATCTTTAACAAAGCCATGGAGCTTAACTCCTTTAAAATTTTTATATTTTTCTAACCACTGCTTATTTCCAGAGCCAACTATATTTAAAACAATATCATCTCTATTTTTTATTACACTGGGCCAAACATCGTCGAGGATCCATTTCAAACCCTCTTTATTTGGTGCCCAGTCAAGTTTCCCTAAAAAGAGAAGTTGAAGCTTTTCATCTTCACATTTATCAAGAACTTGATCAAAATTAAGACCAAGGGGTGTTAAATGCATATTCTTAACTTTAACAGTTTTTTTAATCGTTGCTTCATCTTCTACTGAAATGGGAGCAACGCCATAAGATTTCTCTAAAACAAACTGTTCAAACTTTTTAACCAGACTATATTGAAATTTAAAGATTATTTTCTTCAGAGGATTACTAGTATCTTCAGCAGACTTCAACCAAAGGTCAGATTCAATATTATGAGCACGATAAATAACTTTTGAGTCTCCGGTAAGAAAACCATTATGATCTCTGTGCAGACAAGCGGCAAGGTGAAGACCATCTAAAAGAATGAACTCGTAGTGGTCGCCTTCAAGTTTTCTTGAAATGAAGTTTTTATTATCTATTGTATCAAAGGAAGAAAAAGTAAGTGGAGTAAAGGGTCTAGTAAGGAGCTTAAAAAGAAAATAAAATATTTTTGATCTTCCAGCAGTTGCAACGGATCTTTTCAGAGAAAAGATATTTCTAACATTCCATGAAGAATGCATAACTCGAGGATCAATGACTTCATCACTATTGGCAAAGCATAAGACGTCGACAGAAACAGCTGAACCTGTAACATTAGTTAGCAGTCTTTCAGTCGCGACTCTGGCTCCATCAATAGCTGGCAGTGTCCACTTTGGAATAATCCACAAAACTTTTATCATTTAGTTCTCTTTTTAAATTATTATTTAATCCTAGATCTCTATCTTTGTGTTTCCCAAGTTGACTCTAATTGAGAAGTTGCAGTCTTATATAAAGCTTTAAGTGCTGCTAAGTTAATTATAAAAAAATATAACGGAATTCCAAGTAATTTTGGCCTAATCGAAAAAGAATTTAAAATATAAGCGACTAGAACACTAAGATAGAAGAGAAGCTGTAAACACAGGATAAACCACGATAATGTATCATCTAGGTTAATAACATCAATAATTGAAAAAATTGCGAGTACAACTGCAAATACTGGGGCCAACCAGCGAAGAACTTTGTGAGAAACTAGTTGAAAACTTGCAACTGGAAATCGTAATGGATTTAGAACAGCTTTGGCATGGATGAGTCCAGTCATACCACCACGAATAACTCTTACACGCATTGACCACTCATTAATAGGTTTCTTAGTAGTTTCTTCAAAGCAGATGGCCTCGGGCTCTGACACAACCCGGTAGCCCTTTTGAATAAAAAATAATGGCCCAGTGAAGTCTTCAATAATATTTGGTGGAAGTGGATGATAGGCCTGAGTTCTAAAGCCAGTAATACATCCTATAGATCCGGTTAAAGAGCCAAGATTTGTCTGAGAAGCTTTAATAATACTCTCAAACTTCCAAAATAGCTTTTGTCCTATACCCATTTGAGTATCTTGATCATCCTTATACTTGAGATGACCTGTCACCATACCAACATTTTCATCAGCGAAACTTCTCATTAATAATTTTATTGCAGACTGATCATACTCAGTTGTTGCATCAGAAAAAACTGTTATATCACTGGTAACTTCTTTCATCGCTATATTTCTTGCTTCAGTTTTCCCAACCCTCCCTTCTACACGAATAAGTTTAACTGTGGGAAAATTCTGCTTAACAATTTCATCTGTATTATCACTTGAGGCATCAGAGACAACTATAATTTCAAACTTTTCATTTGGATAATCAATTAAAAGAGAATTATTTAATTTTTCAATGATAGAATCTTCTTCATTGTAAGCTGCAATCATAAAAGTTACTGATGGAAATATATCTTTTTTAATAATTTCTTTTCTAAATATAGCCCCTAATATAATTACCAAAACGGGATATATAATATAAGGAAAAAGGATTAGTAATATTAATATAATGCTCATAAACTTTTACCATAGTCTAAGGTTGAATCTAATTTTGTCCCCTTCAGTTTACTATGAGTCACTACTAAAGAGAGAATAATATATGGGAAGAGGAGATATGTATGAGATAGAAAAGTAATTGCAACACCATACCCCACAATCGCTAAAAAATATTCTGGATGTAGCTTTCGCATAAGCCATCCTCGATAGAGAGAATAACCCCATAGAGACATAAATAAAGCCAATGACATAAAGCCACCTTCAGAAAGTGCTAAAACCCATGAAGAGTGAGCAGTCATATTTTTTCCTTCAGTACCAAGATCTCCGTCAATTGCGTAACTTGAAAAGTTATCGTTAAACCCCCAATAGCCTACTCCAAAGATTGGATTTCTTATGGCCATGTTAGCTCCAGCCTTCCAAAAGATAATTCTATTACTTGTAGATCCCTCTAGATCACCAGCAGATCTATTCATTAATGAGATAACACCAAGGCCTCCGACAATAGCAAAAATCAAAACTAGAATTAGGTATTTAACTTTATTAATTTTAAGGAAAAACCAGGCACCAATGATTGCAGCAATTGCAAGTACAGCTCCTCTTGATTGAGATTCCCAAACGAGATAAGACAATGAAACAAAGGTGATTAATCCAAAGATCCAATTAAATGGTCTAATTTTAGACTTTAAAATAAAATAGACCACAAGTGGTATAACAAGCACAAATATCGCGGCAATATCATTTGAATTTGATAGAAAACCAATACTTTGAAGTCTTTCTCCAACCTCCTCGAGACCTGTCTTTGGAGTCATATATGATTGATAAAAAGAGAGAAAGCCCTTCTCAAGAATTGAAAATATTAAAGCTAATTTCACTAAAACCGCATCCTTTTCATTTTCAAGAGAATTTTGAATGAGAATAAAAACAATTACTGCTTTAGTAAAAATTTCCATAAATTTGGAAATACCAAGGGATTGATGATTTGAAAAGAAGGCAGAAAGAAAGAGCCAAACACCAAATGCAATAATAAGAAATGTCCCCATATTAAATCTTATATAGAAGTTTTTATTATACAGTTTATTTACAACTATACTGATCATTGCGAGATAAGAGACATCTCGCGACATTGAAGCCATGAGTTGGTTATCATAAGTCTCCCAAGGTCTCGATAGTAACAAAAAGACAAAGAAACTTATCGCATATTTTGGATTTATAATAGAGAGGATAATTAATATACTAAATTCAATGGCGAAAAAAAATCCTTCCTGTCCCCACGTTCCAAGGAAATTTAAGAATAATCCTCCAGCTAAAGTTGGAAATAGAATCAAAAGAAACTTTTTGGAGTTAGACGACCAGTTTTCTTTTATTACTGGACCATCAACAACAACAAAAAAAGTAACAAATGATAGTAATAAAAATCCTATAAAGACTTGATGAGTATTTACAATGAGAAGTTCAAAATTATCCATCTACGTTAAACTATTTTCATCAAGACTCTGATCTAATGCTTTTTGACTAAATCCTTTTGTTAACTTTGGTAAAGTTCCAAGATCAACTGCACCGAACTTCACAGCACAAAGAGATATTGCTTCAGAGCGAGTTGGAGTCATTATCTCTTTAAAGAATACATAAATGAATGCAAAGACTAAACCTAATAAAAAGCCTACACTTGCAAAAAGTCTCTTCTTTGGGTAAATCGGTTCAGTAGGAAGATTAGGTTTCTTTATGATACCGATATAGGTCTCTAAAGATCTTTTTTCAATATCTAGAGCAATATTAAAGTCATGATATTTGGTATAGAAAGCTGATGAAATTTTGGCTGAAACTTCCTTATTAGAATTTAAGGTTAAAGATGCATCAACGGTGTCATTAAAACCTTCATCTTCAAACTCTTTGAGCCAAGACTTAATAGTATATCTTTTCTCTTTAAGCGTTAAGATCTTTGGATGATTTTCTTTATATTGTTTTTTAAGAGCAGCTATTGAATTATTGATTTTACTAAGCTCTGCATTTAAAACATCAGGACTCTTAGAAACGAGGGCTTTATCAGCACCTTTTCTATTTACATTGTCAGTCGCATTGAATGAAGTTAATCTCTTAACCATTATCCCTTTAACCATTTCAATCGTATTAATTCTTGTTTGAATAAAGTGACTTTTAACTAAATCTAGAGTCTTTGCTGCAATCTCTTTTGCAATAAACGGATCACTAGCAACAAATCGAACTTTGTAACTCTGTCCACCAGTTGAGAAGTAATTAAATCTATTTCTTAAAAACTCCCGTTCCTTAGCCATTTGACTAGCATCTTTAGTGTCTGAATAGATGTTATATTCGGTTCCAATTTTATCTATAAATTCATCTGAAATTGCTTCTTTAACCATAGAATCGATTGTAAAGCGCATTTCAGGAACATTGTATACTGATGGAATAATTCCAGAGATTAATGGGTTTTGAAAATATTTAGAATATACATTTATTTCAAAGTCTGCTTGATATTTTTTTTTCATGACTTGAGTCAAAGTAATACTGAAGGCAAGGCAAAGAACAACTATAATGGCCATCTTCCAAAAATATTTAAGAATAATATTTACTAAATCTCTGATAAATATCTTATCGTTATTCATTATCTAGCCTCATTGAATAAAACGCCCATAACTGGTATATCGAGATCACCGTAGTAATCTCCAACTGTCTCTTCTTTTAAATCTGCAGATTTTTTTGATTTTATTAATATCGCACCATCAATTTTAATTGAGGGAAGCACACCAGGGTCACAGGAGTTATGATCTGTATTGATAAGGATCAGATCATAAAAGTCACGACTATCACTTAACCCAATGACAGCACTATTACCATTAGTTGAAATATAATCCACACCTTTAAAGGTGGACTTTGTTATGCTTGAATCTTTTAGATCTACACCTAAAAGTTTCTCTAAGTTATCTGTAGAATTTGTGCAGTCAATAATAAGAACTCTTTTATCATAAAGAGAATTCATTATAGGTGCGATAGCCGAAATGAATGTAGATTTCCCCTCACCTTTAAAATCAGATATTACCGCAAGTGACTTTACACTTTTAGATGCTAGTAGATAATTGAGATTTGTAGCAATCTGCTCTAATTTTGGAGTTTGATCAATAGTCTCTTTAAACATTTACGGCCTCAGTGTTTAAAATTTGTAAAACTGTCTAAACTTTAGACAGGGATAAGGATTATAAATGACTGTAATGACAGAGAAGTATAACCTTTATACGTATTATAAAGCCAGATTCATGCCAAAAAAAAGCCTCCACTAAGTGAAGGCTTTTTAATATCATGAAAACTATTTTTATTTTGTAAAAGTTGCTTCAACAGCTGTTGGTCTTTTCACAGAGTAAGAATAACCACTCCAAACCATCTCTCCATCAATTTCTCTTAAAGATACAATCAACTTCATTGTAGAGTTGTTAGTAAGTGAAAGAACTCCATTTTTTGGATAGAATTTTCCTTTGTAATCTTTCTTAACTGAACCGCTTTCATTTCTTAAAGTCGCAGAATAAACTCCTGGAAGAAAGCTTTTAACTGTAAGTGATACATTCATAGAACCAACAGTTCCTTTGAAAGTTCCAATTGCATCGTTCTCAGTAAGTACGATTGGCGTCTGCCCTGCAAAAACTGATCTTGTAGAAAAAGATTGAGTACCTGAAAAGCTTATAGTTGAATCCGTAGTACTTAGTATTCCACTAATTGCTCCAGTCTCTCTATCTAATTCAAAAGAGAACTCTTTAGATGTCTGTGAGCTAGATATAGATTTACCTGAAAGAATATTTCCAGCAAGTGCAACATCACTAAAAGTAAAAGATGCTCTTCTATATTGAGAGTTATAAAAAATAACTACTAAGCTCTCTTCAGCAGAAGAGTCAAGAACAGCAATTTTATCAAATGGTAAAATACCTTGAGTTACACCTGTAATCATTGAATCAACTGAGTAGATTCCTTCGTGAGCAGGATCAAGTGCAGTGAGTTTGATAGTAATTTTACTAACTAAACTTCCAGCCGCTCTTGGTATCCAAGCTTCATCACCTAACATAATAGAATGAGCTTTTGCACTTTGAGAAAATGTTACTAAAGCACTAAGATCTTCAATTGATTCTATTGAATCAACTTTCTTAGACCAAAATTCTATAATTTCATATCTTTTTTGAGCAGAAGTGATCTGAGTGAAATATAAAGAAAGTTCAGTGGCATCAATTTCTGAGTGTTTAGCAAGACCCATTATCATTGCATTCGTTAAGCTATTAGACTCTCTAATTACCCAGTCTGCATCTTCTTGAGCAACTGAAATGGCCTTAGTTTCTTTAGAAGTGGCCAATAGGTTTTTTAGAATTTCTAGCTCACTTGAATCTCCGTAAGTACGAAGCATTTTATTTACATAGTTATATCTACGGTCTTCGTTTAGACTCGTTAAAGCCTCAACAGTTGCTGAGATATCACAAACTGGGACACCACATTCATTTATTCCATCATCAAGAGGTCCAGCAAAGACTGATCCACTTAACATAAATGTTGCTACTGCAAATACATTTAAAACTTTTTTCGTTAACATTATAAACTCCTAAGATTATTATTATTAATTATTTAATATCGAATTCTTTTACTATTACTTCGCCATTAGTCATTGTCACAATCGCCGTACCAACAACTTGCGTATTATTTAAACGTGTTCTTAATGATAGTCTAAAATTACTTCCGGAGTTGGAAATAACTTGTTCTTTGAAAATATTTCTATCAAAAGAATATTTAACACTTTCAATGTCAACAAGCTCATTCATGGCCATAACTTCGAGAGTAATATTACGCTTATTTCTCTCGACCTTTAGCTCTGCTGAAGTTGCTTTGTAAACTTGAGACTCAACAGTACCTAGAACAAGTCTTTCAAGGTCATCTTTCTTAATAAGAACATCATAATGTGTTCTTACCATTTCACGAAGATCACCAAGAAGAAGTCTTCCAGATCGAATCACTTTTGAAAGTACGTTTTGACCAGCATCAAACTCTTCAATATCCCCTACTGCGATATTTCTAGTTGTTTGATAAAGTGCAAAGTTCTCTTTGAAAATTCCAATAAAATTCTCTAGCGTTGTATAACTAGTATAAACAGAGTTTTGGATATTGTTTTCAATTAATTCTTTTCTAAGTCTTGACTCAATTACTTGAGAGTTAGAAAAACGAACTCTTGACCCGTATCCAAACCCAATTCCAGAGAAAGAAAGTATAGACCACTTAACTGATCTTCTATTTGAAATAGATGCTCTAATCATCCAATCCGCTGCTTTTAATTCGTTTGATCTATTGATCGCTACATTTTCCATTTGATCAATGTCCATACCGATATTTGAATAATCAACAAACTCACCTACAGGTTGAAGTATAATAGGCTTACTT
>Ga0307982_1000356_pt1 | contig 36104 bp, 26 predicted proteins | sample OrgLakmetagen989_FD_201847 | JGI IMG/M metagenome (GOLD analysis project Ga0307982, IMG submission 201847) | Saline water microbial communities from Organic Lake, Antarctica - #989 | ecosystem: Environmental > Aquatic > Non-marine Saline and Alkaline > Saline | place: Antarctica: Organic Lake... | reverse complement strand
CAACAATTCTGATCTTCAGAATTTGGATTCGTTGGATTTTTTTTTGTCGTCGTCAAGAGATTGACAATTCCGAAGAGTTTGTCCGAAGGTTGCGAAGCTTTCGTCTCAAGCGCTTCGAATTCTACGCGAACTTTGCGAAGCTAAAGAGAAGATTGCGAAGCTTTCATCTGAAATGCTTCGAGGTCTACACGAAATTTGCGAAGCTCAACTCTAATGAGTGTGAAATTCGTGATTGCGAAGCATTCGTCTCAAATGCTCCGAGGTCTACAGTATGCAGACTTTGCGAAGCTAAAGAGGAGGTTGCGAAGCTATCGACTCAAACGCTTCGAGGTCTACGCGAACTTTGCGAGGCTCTCAACTCTAATGAGTGTGAAATTCGTGGTTGCGAAGCATTCGTCTCAAATGCTCCGAGGCGTACGCTAACTTTGCGAAGCTCTCAACTCTAATAAGAAATTTCACAGTGTGCGATTCGAAACGCTTCAAGTCTACGTGGCTCTCAGCTCTTAATTTTACAAGTGTGAAGGTTGCGAAGCTTTCGTCTCAAACGCTCCGTGAGCCGAACTCTTCGTAGGCTACACCAACTCGCGAAGCTTTCAACTCTAACTACACTTCACGGTTTCATGGTGAGCAGTTCATACAGGACTTCACTACGACTTTAGTTATGCACCAAGCGCGTCTGATGTTGCCTCTCCATCTCCAGAGTTTCGGTGGAGTCACTCGTGTCTGGCCATTTGGAGAACTCAGAATTCCTCTGCTGCACGCATTTCCAGCTCCGAGTCATCTTCCTCATTCGAAATACGACACTCAAATGACCCAAATACTCCTAGAGGAATACATCTTTATTTTATATTTTGATGGGATACTATACTAGTGCGCTTTCTTTTCCTCTCTGCAGAAAAATGCGAAGCAAGACATAGGAAATAGGAAGTACACGAGAGAGCACGCTTTGAGTTAATAGCTTTGCTAGATCATGAGTACATTAACTGAAGGATGGAAAGAGTTCTACTCGCCACGAGCTCAAGCTCCTTACTACGTCAATGGCACAACCGGCACGACTACCTGGGAGCGCCCAGATGAGCCAGGTGCTAAGCGGGCTCGCGTCGAGGGTCTTGATGGGGGCCCTGCGGGTAATCCTAGCAGCGGCGCTGACGCTGCTGCCCTTGAAAAAATGGTGCAAGGCATTCAAGAGCAGCATGCAGCTGAAGTGGCCAATTTAAAAGGCAAAATATTGGAGCTGAGTGCGACAGGAAGCGTCGCCGCTGGCCACCACGCTCAGCACGGGCACGTTGCTTTTACAACGAGTGAAGAGCCGTTGCCGCCGCAGCCCACTATCATTACGCAACATGATCCTTCCCACGAAAAGGAAGTTAAATGGACACGCGCTGATTTGCTAGTCAACGAGGTGGGTTGCAGGTTGTTCCTTCTCACACACTTCAGATGTTGTCGAACAGCCACTATCTGTAGTAGAAGTCAGTTTTTCTCTGGATCAGAACGTGCTTCCGTCGCTAGTACTTCTTAAAGTACCTCCACGTTTGTTGCATGTGACATGTATATTTTTAATATCCATAGACCTTAGCGGAAATCTACCGCACTGAATCGTGCGTCGATCGCGACGGAATTACCGTAAAATTTGAGGACGGAGGTAAGTTCCTCTCTCATTTGACCCTTGTTCTGCATCGATATCAATCGACTGTAGTCACTGAAGATTCCGTGCTGCCTGTTGATTTGCTCTTGTTATAACATTACCTTCGACAGCCTAGCCACCAGCAGTCCAATTTGTGCTGTAGTCTTCATGTCATCTGTTTCTTGTATGAGTATGTATCTTTCTTGTTCCACATGTGCGCCGCTGCCATCATGCTGCCATCGTTGCAGTGGACCCGCTGGAGGGAAAGCACTTGTACAACTTGGTGAAGGAAAACCCGCGCTTCTTAAGGACGTGTGAGGTAAGTCGCGAGCGCATTTTATAGTTTTCCCTCTATCCTTCATCGCGTGTCATTTTCTTTGCACGTATTTTTGCCGCTTTTCTTCATCTTTTCTTCCCTTCATTCCTATCTATCTCTCTCTCTCTCTTGCCGTGTTGCTTTCTTGTTCTCTCTTCGCGGGGTTAATATTCTCCAGGTAGGCTGTGCGATGGGTACCTCCGCCCTGTACCTGTGCCAGGCGATGCAGGGCCGCGAAGGCGCTCTTCACGTCGCGTGCGACCCAAACCAAGACACGCAATACCGGGGCATCGCACGAGCGAATCTACAGCGGGTGGGTTTTGACGCGCACACATAGAACCCCTTCCTTCTTTGCCCCGTGGCTGTTTTCAAGAAGGGTGGTTGGGTTAGAAAGGGGTCTGAGTCTTGCGCATCTTCACATCTCCTCCCTCTATCTGTTTGCTTTTGTTACGCTTGCGGTCTATTGGACAAAGGCGGGGCTTGACTCGATGTTCCGGCTTATTCACGAACCCAACTACCTTGGGCTTTCTACCCTCGTGCGAGAGGTACTTAGCAATACAATTATGAATCGTGGAAGTGCTTATTGCAGTGCGAGCACAAGTGCAGTTATGTTCGGATTTTACATCAAATTAATTCTGCCTTGATGGTATCATGGAAAGTGAAATTTATCTTTGAATCACGACCCGTCTTTTTCTTCCTTTCTTTCCTTTGCTTGGCAATCACCCATGTTAGACTCGCACGGGAGTGCTGCCAGGTCGTTTCCATTTGGTGTTCGTCGATGGGTGGCACACTTTCGACTACACGTTGCTCGACCTATTTTTCGCAGACTTGCTTACCGAGGTAAACAGGAATAAGTGTTTTTTTCCCTTGGCAGCAGAGTTTTCCGTCACGATTGAGAGGTTTATATTTTTCTATTCTCCAGCGTGCCTATCAACGTGATAGCGTTAGACTCCTTGTTGCATTACATGAAACACTTTCCAATGCTTAATAGGTGGGTGGCATCATTTGTTTGGATGACATCAATCACAAAGGCGTTCAAAAAGCCCTCAAGTGGGTGCGCACGAACCTTGACCACCTAGAGTACATAGAAAAGACGCCAGCAGCTGCCACCATGGCCACTTTCGTGAAGCGTGCAGACGATACGCGCGAATGGTCGCATTACAAAAACTTTTGATTTATTGAACCATGGAAATTTAAGAATTTTGTAATAGGTTTATGAGCAATTCCCAATTCGCTACCAAGTTCTGTCGACCTCAGGACGAAATACCTATTGTCTTGGATAGCAATGAATACCGTGAATTAAAGAAAGACGATAACTCGGATTGCCGCTAGTGCGCTACTGCGCTGTGTGGTGATTTGGTATATAGCTAAATCATTGAGATAGCCTGAGTGGCACTGAGCACCAGGCTGGATGATGTAAACGAAACAGGTATTTTAGAAATGCATATGAAGTGCTTTTGTGGGTTTCTGGTGAATTGGTTGCGCTCCTTCTAGCGAGCTAGAATCAATAAAAGTCATTCGTGACGTCCAACCAAATACTGTCGCCCATTAATCGCGAGGGCTTGGATGTGAGTGCCTCCTTTTTAACGTTCGTCTTTACCTTGCTTGACCGGTCAATATTTCGAATAATTGTTCCATCGGGATTGCGCATGCTAGTAATGCTCACACTGGACGAAGAATAGTAGTAGGTGGCTCCGTCACTATCACCGAACAGCGATGAGAGAAGTAGTAACGGAGCACATAAGACAGCAACCAATGGCAGAATACCACGCTTGAAGGGTAAGCTTGTGATTACTCCTCTTTGGTCTTCGTCCACAAGCACTTTTCTTGTAAATGGCAATGAGACCCGGCCCACAGATCGTTTCGAGGTTCCGGCGCCTGAACTTTCTCGTCCGCTCGGGCTGACCTCAGGACTGCCATTAGAAGCTAAGCGCTGCGCAGGCAATTTAAGGCTAGGCTGAGGCTGAAATGCTGATGCAAAGCTCGCCAGAATCAAAAGAGCGATGAGGCGCATACAAATACTGAGAAGAGCTACCAACTATTGCTAAGCTCAAAGCGAGCCGAATTGTTTTAGATATCAGAATATCAGTCGATCAGTCGTCGTCGGTACAGACAACATCCACGAGTTGAAGGGTGTATCCAGTGCCGGTCTTTCGTTAGTGAATACGACGTGAACGGAACCGAAAGAAAAGTTCAGATTTGCTACACTAACGAACCAAACTGAAAGAAAAGTTCGCTTCCCGCCGAATTAACGAACCCACAGCGAAAGAAAAGTTCGGTTTCATAGAATTAGCGAACTAGAAATAAACCCGGAATGGAACCGAGCTGCTGTCTTTAAAACCGCGGGTTTTACCTATAAGATTTGGGAAATTGATTTGGAGCCGATTTTCGCATATCGTTTTACTAGTTAGAAATTTTCAAGTATAGCAAGTGGGTTTGTACTTTGATGCCGAATTCAACTCGAAGTGGGAGTGCTACCCTTAACGAACGGAACCGAACGAGAAGTTCGGCTACTCATTTCTTAACGAACGGAGCGGAACTAAAAGTTCCGCTGCAAAAAGTTAGTGAACCAACCCGGAACCGAAGGGAAAGTTCGTTAATTCTTCGGTTCCCTAAAAGTTCCCGGAACTGCACTAACGAAAGACCGGCACTGGGGTGTATCTATTCTTTCTTCTCAACTTCTTCTCAGCTTCTCAGCGCTCAGCACTCAGCACTCTGGATTGATGCCCATGCGGGGTCGTTATCCTACGATAACGCCCTTACGGGTTATCTATACTGCCTTGCCACTTGCCACTTGTAGCTAAGGTGGCACTACCACAGCGGCACGCCAGTATTAAACCAGCCTTATGCCAATTTGGCTTCTATGCTAATACTAGTAGAAGTATCCCCCGTTCTTTTCCGCGCGCTTTTGTGTCTATGAGTAGATGACTGTTTTGTTTTTTACTTAGGCAATTCCAGATCTCGGATTTCCAGGGCAATTCCACTTTCGACTGAGCCAATTATACTCTATAGGCCTTCGTTATGTGCACATAAAACCGAAGAAGAAGGACAGAAATAGCGCCGATTAGAACCCCATCAGAATATTCTTAAACAGCGGAATCCTTTGCCTTGGATGATCTAGCCTGGTGGCTAGGAGACCCGTACAAAGATCTGCCGGATGCCAACCCGTTGGTTTTTGCTCGGGATGGCGAAAGAGCATGGCCACCCCATGCTGCGTCTGCGCGGCTGCTGATGCTATTGCTACTGATGCCTCCAGTGCTGCCGCTGTCACTGCTGTCGCTACTGCTGTTAATGTTTCTAGACTTACTGTCACTGCTGTCACGGAGGAGTCTTCGCCTCTTCGTTCGCGAATCTGTGACTGGGCTATCAACAAGCCCGTGCACCGCTGCTAAGTCAGATGTGATATACGGCAGAGGAGTTGGGGTACCCGATAGCGGCGTGGTGCCCTCTTTGCGGCTGCTATAGCCGCTATCGTCTCGGCGATCTGAACTAATGGTCGAGGAAGGGACAACGGCGGATGATTTAATTTCTGAGGAAGTCAGTTCGCCAGCGAGGTTCGACAGGGTAGAGCGAAGGCGTTGTCGCTTCGGGGTGCTCGCGAGGGGGTCGTGCGCTTTCAGAAGGGTGAGAGGCAACCCAGCTTCGCATCGGCGGCTCAATACATACCGTACATCCACAACTATAGCTGGCTCATTCGAGGCATGCTTGGTAGAGGAAGCAAGATGCTCAGCAGTGTCACGGTTTGGCACGATAATTCTGTGCAAAGCAGTCACCAGCGCAACACCACCGGGGTGGTTTTCACCGGGTCCGGAGCGTGGGGCCACAATCACGTACGAACCTACCGACGGCTTGAAGTCTGAAGCAGGATGCTCCAATAAGCGTCTGCTTCCTTGGGACGAGCCTCCATTGTGGCCTTGGTCAGAACTGCCATTCTTTTTCTGTCCGTACGTGTAGGCGTTAACGCTCTCACTGCTCTCACCATCGTCGCTAGCACTATCCGTTTCGTCGCTGCTGTTGTCGCAGGAGTCGCGATCATAGTTGCTGTTGACTAATGCCATTAGGCTGTTTGGGGCCACTGTGTTGTCTCGAATTACTCGTCGACTCCTGCTGGTTTGGGTGCGGGCACTTTCGATTTTCTTGCTCCGAGCACCATTCTTAAGTAGTACAGACACAGATGATACCTTTGAGGCTTTATTGAATGCATTACTTCGAATACTTCTTAATTTTTGGCTTGCACTGGGTGCAACTTCCTCGACAATTTGAAGGTCTGCAGCAGCTTCATCGTCTGAGTCGTCAACATTAAAGATTGTGGCGGAAGTCTCGACGCGTTCACTGTCGCTTTCGGTCTCATCGCCAACAGCAGCGAGCGGTGATTTGGACGCCTCTACTGATCTTGTTGCTGTTGTTGCTGCTGTTACTGCTGAGACTACATTACATTTAGTAAGTGCATTACTTGCATTGTCAGGGGTAGGTGCAACAGGAATAGCACTGGTAGCAACATCAACGGCAATAGGAGTTCTTTCAGGCGCGCGGTCAGTGTGCCGAATGAGTTTGATACGTGACTGCCTCGACGGCGACCGCGCCAACCCTGCATCTACAGAAGGTTGCGCTGCCGGTACCGGAGAGCACGCCGACGACAGTACAGGTTGTGGAATTGCCGCGTTGACAAAAGATACTGGATCAGCTTTTTCAAGGGCTGCCATGGCATTGGTGATGGTCTCAGGACTCAACCCGAGTTCACCAGCAGAAGATTGAGAAACAGCAGTAGTTGCACCAACTTGATTCTGAGCTCTTGCGGCAGCTTCACGCTCGCGGCGTCCGACCAATTTGATGCGCCCACTCGAATGCCGCCGCCTTGTCTTGGAGCTGCTTACACCGTCAGCGCCAACCTCTGTTGCTGATTGGGTCAGCTCACTTCCTGAACTTACTGGCAATGGTGGTTCTTCGGCAGTCGCACAAGTGGTAGCGTCAGCAGTCGCTTGAGTGCGCCGACCACTTTTAGTGGAACCTTCCTGCAAGGCTGTCGCAGCATTCATCTCATCTTCGGCAGCTACCGCAGCAACAACTGCAGCTTCGGCACGCTCCGCAGCTGCCAGAGCAGCATATGGAATGGCACAACCACCGCCCACGCTTTGGAGAGCTGGGTGGCGTAAAGCTTGGAGCGGCGTCAACCGCTGCTGTGGATCGGGGCACAGCAAGCCACTCAACAAGCTCACGAGTAGCGGCGGTGCGGGGCCTTGCTTCGTGCGTAAGAGTTCACTCACGCGCTTCACATGTTTTAAAGATCGCCGGTGCACGCCTGACATGCTTACGTCGAGGCCAGTGCCATTGACATTATCATCATTGTTATCATTTCGGCCGTTGTTGGCTTCGACCTCTGGGACCGAGTCATTGTTGCCTTCATTGCCTTCATTTAATTTTGCACTTCTCTTACTATTCTCGCCAAATACCGACGAATAGAACCTCCCACGGTTGAAAGTGGAGCGGTGTAACGGTCCAAGGAGTGCTTCTATGTCACACACCATTAAAGCCCTAGCTCGACGTGCGCGCCGCACCCGCTGCTTGAACTCTACATTGTCATAGTCGCCGTCACCGCTTCTAAAATCTTTGGTGCTACCAGTACTACTACTACCACTTGTCCCTGCCATTGCACGATTGCGGTCTTCATCCTCAGCGGCTTCTGCAGCCTGGCGAAACAGTGGCAAACCAAGCCACAGTTCTGCAAGCAAAACCCCTAGAGACCAGGCATCCGCCGCGCAGGCTACAGCTCCCGGCAACCCTAAGAGCACTTCCGGCGCTCGGTACGCTAAAGTTTGGCACTCGAATGACAGCGCAGATGCAACGTGCTCAGTGCAATGGTCGTTGGTCCTGGCATGATTGGCAACAGAGTTGGCAGCGGTATTTGTAGTAGCCGTGGCGTTGGCGGCAGGAGCGGTTGCCTGTTCGTATAGAGGGCCTTCAGAGTCAGCATGAAGAGCGTTGCCGAAGTCTGCTAGCACTGGCACAAAGGGCAGACCATCACACAAGCCTGCTGGCGCACCAAAACCGCCACCGCTATCGCTGCCAATGCTCTCTGATTGCCGCTGCGTCTCAGCTCGTGAGGCCGTAGGTACTAAGAGCACGTTTTCAGGCTACAACAATGCAAAAAGAAACAAAGATTATTTTAAACAGTACGGTAGGCAAAAATCGAATTGATCAGCTTTTCTTGAGAGTGCTTAGTTCTTCGTTGTAGACAGTGTAAACAAGGTCTACACAATAAAGCTGACGTTAAAGAGGTGTAAATACTCAAACCTTCTCTTACCTTAAGGTCAGCGTGGACGATACCGAGGGCCTTGAGCCTAGCGAGAGCAGTCAACAAGTGGGCAGCTATAGCCAGTACCACGTGGGCTGGAGTGTGTGGAACCTGTGGCGGTAAAACCCTCGACGACTTTCGCGCTTGCACTCGCGCATCCCACTGTTCGCGTGCAGTAAACGAGGACTCGGCGCTGTCTTCACCATTACCATTGTTGTCACCACTGCTGCTGCTCATTGCACCGTGGGTGGATTGTCGGCAATCATCAGCGCCATAGTTTGAATTTTGAGTGTTCTCTGGCGCATTTCTTGAAACGGAATCATTTGTAGGAGGCGGCGGTGGCGGGAAGATGCCAGCTCTAGGATCAACGACCCGCCAAGGAGTGCGCGTGTGCCCCCCTAATGGATAGCCGCCAAACGCAACGTCTAGTAAGGAGCCCGCCGCCAAGTCCAAAACGACAGCGAAATGCCCGAGGAAGTGGAAAGTGCCCCGCAAGCCTAACACCGGGAGCCCCGTCGCAGCGCTGGACCCTCCCATACTCCACAACTCGTTTTCTGGGCCAGCTGAGCAGCTACTGCCGCTGCTGCCGTTAAGGCTAGTGCTCACGTTACGGCTGAATTGCACTGCTGCGAGAGCCCGCGCTTCTCGGCGTCCTAGCTCAGCGAAACCGGCGCGCAACACCTTCACGGCAACTCGTCTCCTGCCACTGCCAATGCCAATGCTGCTACTGCCATGGGCATCCGAAAAATGTCTGCCGTAGTCAGCGGTGTAGCTACTAGTTTGATGTCTCAAGGGAGCTAGGGTGTCTTCGCACTCCAGAATTTGCGCGAAAGTTCCTTCGCCTAGCAGTCGCAGCGCCCGATATCGCCGCCCCAGCAGCGGCAGCGCAGCCAGTTCCATGCTAGTGCCACCGCCAATCCGGAGCCGCCCACCTGGCCCGCCGCACCACACTGCTGCGAGCCGCGCTTCTCGCATGGCGTGGCCCTGTGCGGAGTGGCTAGTACCGCAGCTGGCTGCGTCGAGGGATTGGTGGCGGATGCGGCTGTGGAGCGCCTCGAGCCCCATTGTTGATACCACTAAAGGGTTGACCTTGAGAATTGAGGAAGGGAGAAAGGTGAGGCGCCACAGAATAGATTAGTAAAGCATGAATAGATGAAAGGGGAATTCGAAATCAATTGAACGCCTATCAAGCAGTTTAGCAATTGCAGTGAAAGGCTAGGCAAACGCACCTCGATGTGTGGTTGGCCAGTATCCTCATGCGGGTTTGGGTGGCTGTCTGTCGGAAACAACTGTGCGGGGACATAGTCACTGAAAGCATAAGGGCCTTCATCTTCATCAGTATTATCGGACATACTGCGGCTAGCAGTCTCGTATTTCGAGTCAGCGTAGCATCCAGCGCCCAAGCAAGTGACGGTCTGTCGATGTAATGTCTTGAAAGATTTTCACTTTTTCACGTCCCCATGACCGGATCATACAGGGGGTTTGTTAAAAACCTTGCCTGCTGACTTCTGACTTTGCTGTAGTCAGTCTGTAGTCTGTAGTCTGCGTTCTGCGTTCTGCGTTGCCACTTGCCAAGATGGCCCCGCGGATTCAGGTTCCTGGTTCAATCCACACATATCGACTTACAACAGTTCGCATATTTTCTACATCAGGCACTGGACTTATTATAGTTCGATCTAAGGCTTGGAGAGCCCCACCCAGAACCAGAGGCAGAAGAAAAATATCAACCGACTACAAGGGAGATGGCGCCCTAGCAAACTCAGAGCTCTTATAACAACCGGTTCCTTCTTCTGTGCAGCTATATTGCTATCACTGCGCTCTTATGCACTGGGCGCAGTGGCCGTTCCCGGTGGGCGCACGAGGGTGTAGACGATGCGATAAGTGCGGATGTCCACAGCCCGTCCGCCGAGGCGCGCCACTGCAGCTGCCAAGTAAGGGTCGCCCTGTAAAATGCAAGCAAGGAAGAGCGGCCGGTAGCCAAAATTAATAATTCAGTTTTACAAGCGAACTCTTCGTTGTGAAGCACGAGGGACCATAATCAATTCGAGCAGCAGCTGAAAACTGGGAATTTTTTCTCTGTCCTTTTCTCGACTTCTTCTTGCAGATGTGTGTGGACACCACACTAAGTACCTGGTTCGACGGGCGCAAGTAAGTTGCGGTGCGTTGCAAGGCCTCAAACTGCAGCGGCTTTCCGTTGCTGTTTGGAGCACCCAGTCCTTTCGGCAAATTGTACAGGCAGGTGGTTTCCACCTCCTTGATTAAAGGAGGCTGCGCTGCTGCACCGCCGGTAGGGGGGCCTCCTATGCCATTGGCGCTCACTGCCGTTACTACTTGCCGCACCTGATGTCGGTGTACATTGCGATGAGTTACTACACTAGGCGCATGAACATCAGGAGCAAAAAGCTTATGGTTGTGAACAAGAGAATAAACGGATTCGAGTCTAACTTAGCTTCCTTCACTTTGACTTAGATTCTTTGATATTGCCTCACCGTTTCGAGCACCGCAAACTCTGTGGAGTCCGCCAGATCTTCCACCTGTTTCATGACAAGAAAAGCACCACAACACGCACACAGGAGGTGTCACTACTGATATGTTTGTATCAATGCACGATGATAGCATTGATCAGTGACCTCACAAGAAGACAACGATAGGAGAGTGTGCACGAGAAGCATTAATGAAGGTACAAATGTCCATGCACAATTGCAAACCTCAACTCGGCGCTGGGTGGTGGTGAGCTCAGCTCGAAACATGGCGCCATCCGCACCGTTGGGAGCGAGCACAAACGCAATCGCGGCAGCTTCAGCCTCGTTGTCGCCCACTCCACTGCTGCCTCGACTAGTACCACCCATACTAGACCCTCCACCACCACTGCCGCCAGCAGCACTGTCAGAAACGAACCCACCACCGCTGCCGCCACTCCGGCTGGCGTCTCGGCCGCTCGTAAACCCACGCACCGCACCTTCTCCCAGCGCGGCTTTGGCAATGGCTCCGGTGTTGAACTCGCGGTCTGCCACAATGGCTTGCGTTGGTGATACGCTTGCTGGTGCTGTTTCAGTGTTGAGTTGATTCTTTGCATCACCTGGCACCACGCCTCCGTTGACCGCAAGTAGGCCACTGTTCGCCAAGGAGCTGGCCGTAGACACTGGCGCTGTTGTGGTAGACGACGATGATACCGAGGGATTATTGAAGGGCACAGGGCGAAAGCGTGCTTTGTAGCGAAGGGTAACGCCAATATCAGCCTGGGCTGCCGCGTAGCTCCGATTGCCACCGAAGAGTCCCACGCCCTAGGACAGAGCACCGTTGAAAGGGGGTGGTGAATGTCAGGGGCCGAGGCACAATCTCAACTCATCATGCATGCACTGTGGACTCATCAGTCTAGTTTATACTTCATGATTGAATGAATCCAAGATGCAATGAAATTAAACTTACCGATGGAGCTTCGACGCTCAGCGTAGTCGAATCAGCTGCCCAGGTGCCAGCCATCCAAGGAGGGTAATAGACATCGGGCGCCTCTACACGACAAGGAGGTGGGTATGCATCCTTGTCGTCGATACGTGATCTTAAGCTTGAACCCGCAACTAATGGTTCGCTACCAAGGGCTGGGAATGCTCGTGCAGCGACCTATCATGCCATAATTGCAAAACAAAGCGTTCCAAAACGTCAATACGGGTAAGTTTTAAGTGATCACTCTTGATGATAGTTTATCGTACCAGCGCAGCTACTGAGGATCCGAATATTGCCCGTCGCGATGGATAAATTGGATCGTCGAGAAGCTCATTTGGTGTTCTAATTTGGTCAGTTGCGCGCCTTATAGAGGCGTCAACGCTTGGTTTGAGAGCTGTTGCAGATGATGCTAGAGAGAATATTCCACCAATGATTAGCCACATCCTACTTAGTATCAAATCAACTCAGACGTGTGAAGTATTGAAACTGAGTCTAAAGAAAGCTAGAAGACGTAAATTAATGCAACGTTAATTATGATGTGGTTAAAACACTTGGCTCCTTGATATAATAATGTTGACTTGTTGCTTTCATCTCGTATTCGTACTTCACGCATCATTATGCGTGCGCATGCGTGCGCGCTTTTTCTGACGATTCTGACGGCGCTTCTCTTGGTCTTCCCTAATAAATTGGTTTTAGATTTTTACAAAATCGTCTTGATGCTTGACCAATCAATGCTTGACATTTTTTTTTTGCTGTTCGAGACGTCGCGTCGGAGACAGACTTCCTTTTCATAGTTGGCTCATTCTTAGGACAAAAGAGGATATCCATCGAGGACTAGGGGTGCCAATATTCATAGTACCTGATGGTCGCACATCCCATTTTCAGATGCCTGATCAGTTTATGGCTAGTGCTCTGCGGAGTGGTGCTCGGGCAGGACACGATGCCTCTTCCTTGGACACGTGAGCTCGAGTTAGGCGAGTCCGGCAATGACGTTAAGATCATGCAGACACTCCTACTGCGCAGCCCTGGGGTATCATCTATTATTGAGACCGACGGAAACTTTGATTCCTCAACACAAGCTGCAGTCGAGAGCTTCCAGGCTTACACTGCATTGAATGCCAGTGGTATCTTTGATGTACCAACTGCTGAAGCTTTACTATCTTGCTGCGAGCGTGACGGTTACCGCGACAACGGAACCGCAGCAAGCGCTTACGGAAAACTCTACAAGATTATCGTGCCTTTGCCTTCTATGAACCGAAGCGTGGAAACCAACGCTACTCTTCTCGACAAAGATAACAATTTCATTCGATCCTTCACCGTTCGCACGCATGGTCATCGTGACGACGGGTCTGCGGTAAGTTCCTTTTATTGAGTTTACGCAAGAAGCCACCTGGTTGTATTTGATGTTATTGTTGTATGCTGATATATTTGCCATGTATATAGATGCCATGGCCTGATTTCGGCGATGGCGATTACGGCCTAAACGAATTGTCGAGTAATGGGAACACGCCAACTGGGCTAGCCACCATAGACCTCAACTCTCCTGAGCCAGAAGAGGTTGTCAATGAGTATGGGCCCTATCCAATCAACCGCGTAGTCCAAGGGCTGGAAGGTAATGCAGGACTCTTGTTGAGCTCCATCCGGAGCGGCATTTTGTTGCACACGGGTCAGTGGCCTGGATGGGAGAGCGGAGAGCCCATGCCCAACTCCGACGGGTGCCTTCACGCGTGGCCAGAGGAAGTGGAGGCGATATGGAAGGACTTGGTGGATCTCGGGGTGACCGTGAATGAAAACCCGTATTCAAGTGTCAACTACCCCTATGAGACGCAGGGGCTCATCTCCGTCTACCTCGAAGATCGCTGAAGGCGAAAAGTGTTTCTCGTGAATTGATTGCGAGTTGAAGCGGTGCCATGTACCACCATCTATCGAATCTATCATATATTACAATGCCATTATTAACTCGAATGCACCTCAACTTTGTGGCTGCTACGGACTTCTGTGGAGCTTGTAACATTGTTCTAAAAAAAGATTTGATTAAGAGAGTTTTATCTGACGCTCCATGATTTTCTTATAATATTCTAAATAATTAGAATTAGAACCGCTACCATCACTTCCATGGCCACTCGGGCATGTGCGCCTGATTAGCTTCATAGGTTTCGTTTGTGCTTCTTTGCTTTTCTTCTCTATCTGTAAGCCTTCTAATTCTGGCCCTTCGGGGCCTGTCTCAGAAGTAGAAGCAGGAAGTAGGAGGAATCCGTTGTCGAAAATTTGAATCCGACTGGGTATCGATAGTTAGGCCTAATGTTATCTCGTTTTTTCTTGTAAGCATAAGGTATTTGGGGCTTAAAATTAATACTTTGTTATCTGGGCTCTTTTGCGCTATAACTGGCAGAGATTAGGGGTATTGTGCTTCAATTTGTCACTTGACATTCCGAGCACGCCGGATAAGCAGCCGAACCACTGCTTCACAGATGTCTCCGCCCGATGGCGCCGCAACAGTCACCGGTTTCCCGTTCTCGTTGGCAAGAGGTGCAAGGCCCAGGGCTTTCCGAAGGGCCTTGAGGCTCACTCTAGGGTAAACGGCGCCTAAATGGTCGCACTCGATCCCCGTGGAGGCGTCTAACCGCACCGCCAGGCAGCCCGGGACCTCCGCGTCCAAACCGCACACCAGCCCGTCGGAGAAGGCGCCGTAGCGCCGGGCCATGTAGGCCGCCGAAAGAAAGAAGGGCGACAGTTTGCTCTTTTCGCTGTCGATTTGCGAATGAAAGCAAACCACGGGGACGCTCGGCGGTAACGGGTGTTCCCTTACGAACGCCTGGCGAGCTGCGTACGTTAAATCGTGCACTGCTTCACTCTTGGTAAGAAGCACGCGGTCCATCAAAAATTCAACCGATGAACGCAGCGCTTCGTCCTCCAACAAATCTGCTGCAATCGGAGAACCTTGTCGCCAAAATAAGCACAGAAATGAGCAGCGAAATAAAACAAGAAACCAAAGAATTACACAGGCTACTTAGTAGGATCGAGAAATGACTCAAAGAAATTCAGACAGAGGTGCAGGAACCAGATATGAAGAAGCATGAGCGCACCTCCATGAGGTGATTGGATGCAGACGAGCCCATGAACTACACTCAAAAGATCGTCCGGGTAAAGCGCCAGGGCTGCTGCTGCATCGACGCCTCCCTTGCTGTGTCCCACCAACACCACACGGCGGCCTGACTCCTTATGAGCCTGCAAAATAGCTTCACGCAGTGCTTCCGCGTTAGCTCTTACACTGGCTTCAGAGTCAAGCTGCACGAAGCGCACGTGGGGCAAGTTCAAATCCACTCGGAAACGTTGGAGTGCTTCGTAGAAGTATACGGGCGGCGAATACTGTGCTAAGAAACCAGGAACCAGCAAGTAGCAATAATCGTCTAGACGATCCGGGTCGCTGCCTGCCACTAGATCGCTGACATAATCCTCGCCGTGAGAAAACATGGCGGATGTATTGACAGGCTCCTGTGCAGGCGACGCCTCTGTTAAAGTTTCATTGTATTCATCGAGACTCGGTGCAAGGACGTCTCTTGGCGCAATCTCCGAAAAAACAAACGCTGCAGCTGCCCGTGCATCGTTTATTTTTCGCTCAATGCGCGCTGCTAGGCTAGAGTTAAGCGATCGTGCTTCGAGAGCATCAATAAGCTTGAGAAAATCCTGAGTGCCAACTTCGATTGGGGGTCCACCTTCGTTCACCAACCACCCAACCTCCGAAATCCCTAACTTTTCGTAGCGCTCCTTCAGCTGCTCCATGGGTGCAGCCACTCGATCTTGCAGGTCGCGCAACAACCGAGAGCGGTAAGCGTCGAAGGCCGGCATTGAGAGGCGCGACTTTGCTTTAATGTCATCCTGAGGTGGAGGAGAGGGTGACATTTGTGGGTGCGAAGGCCCCGGTGGAGTTGACGCTAGGGATGTTGCAAACACGAACGCAAGCGCCATTCGAGCGTCCCTCAGTTTTCGCATCGTTAAATAAAGTACCTACAATAACTCATTTCATGCTGTCGCACGAAGTGGTAACATACTATTCTTCGAGCTCTTTATTGAGTGCTATTTATAATAGAAGTCACGGATGCTACTGTCGTCGTCATGGTCATGGTCATGGTGTCATGGTGCACAGGCTGAAAATACATCTCCCTCCCTGTAACCTTCCAAACCTCCTTCCTTCCTCCTGTAATCTTGCAATTTCTCCTTCGAGCTCGCTCGAGCTTGCGAGCTTGTACTATCGCGCTTGACTAGCTTGACTTCCACGAAGTAGACCCACATCCTGCGTAGAGAGGACAACTACGCACAATTCGAAGTGCTAAGTAAATCCATTATTTCCGATACAATTCTTCCTTTTCTTTGTTAAGAAGTGCGTAGTCTACGTCCTGGAGTACTCTATCATGATGGTATCATCACGGTAATCTCGTGCGATTTCATTATCGACCACCGTGGCAACGTGACGATGTCCACAATGGAGACTTTGGATATCAAAGTAGACTCTGCTTTGCCTGTTGACCGCTTAATCATTGGTTGTTCCAGTCTAGCTGGGCTTCATACATCAGTTGGAGAACATGACGTTCAGGCTGCGATCCAAGAAGCGGTCACCTTAGGGTGTCGTGAATTCGACACGGCTCCGCACTATGGCTTGGGATTATCTGAGGAGCGCGTTGGTAGAGCCTTGAAGCTAATATCATGCCCTCAAGGCTACAAGCCAGTCGTATGGACCAAAGTTGGTCGGGTGATCTATTCGTCCCGAGAGGAAGTGCCTGAAGAAAAGCGCGCTGACATCGAAGAAGCCAATTGCGCTGGCTCACCAACATGCATCTTTCCAACGACCGACCCAAACCGCGTTCCAGTGTTCGACTACACTTCAGCCGGCGTCGCTTTGTCGTTGGCAGGATCTCGTGCTCGGCTTGATTGTGAGCTCGCTGGAATTCGGTTGCATGATTGTGAAACTCCTGAGCGCATAGCCCCTGCTTTAGCTCCAGGCGGTGCCTTAGATGAGCTTGCGAAAATGAAAATTCGCGGCGAAGTGCCCTCGATCTCCCTTGGTATGAACGATCCCAGCGCGGTGTTGAAACTTTTGCGTGAGTGGCCTCCTTCGGCGGCAGCAGGTGAAAGCAAGGGGTCTCCAATCGATAACGTCATGCTAGCTGGACGTTGGAACCTGCTCGATCAAAATGGGATTGATGTCCTCATCGAGTGCCAGCGCCAAGGAATTGAGGTGCACAATGCGGGTATCTTTGCGAGTGGACTTTTAGCGAATTTTTCAACACCTGATGACGGGGGCGCTACTTCTCAGTTAACAGAGACTGTTCAGTATCGTCCAGCTACACCGAGCGAGCTTGCGAAGGCGGCAGCATGGAAAGAGTTGGCGTTTGAATACGGTGTTTCGCTCGCAACCGTAGCTCTCGGTTTTGCTTGCTTACCCAAATGTGTCTCTCGAGTGGCCGTGGGCGTAAAGAATGCGGAAGAAGTTAATCAAGCAGTCGCTGCTGCTCTTGCTCTGCCTCTGCCACCTGCCATTTGGACTGAAGCTACAAAGCGTGGCCTCCTTCCACGTGGCTTATGCGAGGGTACTTGAGTTGAGTTCTCTGAATTTCTTGCTGGATAAGTTTTTTTTGTTTAAGTGCGCCCTGTCTATTTTTTCCTCAATTCCACGTGTGATACTTAATCAAAATTTCCTCAGAGTTCGAGGTCCAGGACATGAAGAGGAAGTTTGAATATTTCGCCCAGCAACCAAATCCACAGTTCAGATGAGTACTTCCCTTTTATTTGCGCATCGAAGTACGCTTCATTGCCGTTTCTTTGTAGATCACAGGGCCATATGGGCTAGATATGGGCATTGATAATTACAGAAAAGAGATGCGAATAGCCTTTCTTTTGGAAATCCTAACTGCGAGGGCATGTCCAAAACCAAGACCATGGCAGGTATCGATTTATACTTAGTTGCGATGCGACGTACGTATACCTAGCACAAATTAATTCATGTGTTATTGATACAATAAAAACAAAACATGAAAACAAACCATGGAAGAGTTAATGTATATGTGATCCCCAGCTCCAATAATTTTCGGATGTTCTAATTTATCTGTTTTTCTGAAATCAGAAAATCGTGTTCTTGCCCCAGTCATTGGCCGATACGGGGGTGCTTTCTCTGAGTCCGCTGGAAAAACGATTGTTTGTAGCGAGCGCAACGTTTGATTCAAGATGAAAGGACAGCTCTATGACCGCATGAGTCGCTCGGCCTTTCGACTCACTGGTCAAAACATAAGAGGACTTCACACTTCCTATTTACGATTTTGACTTGCGCGCAACGCACGCTCGTACACTTCTGCCCGCAGCATTGTCTTCTGTGTCATTTGGGTTTCTATTAGTTCGATTTCGAGTTCGAGTTCCTCTGAGCTCAGCCTCATTTTGGACCTCGTCGCTCGAGAAATGGCTCGCAAACACACGGCATTCTACTACATTGGCTTTTCGGAAGCCAAAGCCTTGTTCAGACAAAAGCTTGCACGCAAATGGGGTCACGCAATTGCTCGGGGATGGGTGACACTTCTTCTGGATCGCCTGAGGGACTTCGCTGTAGTCCCCTCCTCTGCGGGCGGAAACTTCTCTTTTGAGCTGCACTCTCAGAGCATGGAGGAGCGTGCCGCTTTGGACCGCTACCATCACTTCCATGGCCACTCAGGCATGTGCGCCTGATTAGCTTCTTAGGTTTAGTTTGCGCTGCTTGTCTTTTCTTCTCTACCTGTTAGCCGTTAGCCTTCTAATTCCGGCCCTTCGGGGCCTATCTCAGAAAATCAACCACAGATTCATGGTTTCCTAACCAAGAATTCTTTATTTTCAAGTCGGATAGACCTGGAGTAATATGCTTTTAATCAAATTTGCATTACCAAAAGCAACAATATCGGATCCGAAGTGTCTTTGACCTTCCTTTAGCTGGATCTCCCAGCATTGCTTCGTTTGAAGCAGTCAAAGTGCACTTTTCTTTGCCATTGCAAAGCTTCTTGGTGATAGACTTTGTATTTGAGCATTCTGAGGTACATTTATATTCGTTGTCGATGCCATACCAAGATATTTGAATTCTGACCGTACCGCGAGAGCATTTGAGCATTTCTTCAGTATTTTCGATTATATTCATCGTTTTGTATTCTTTGCAACTTGGAGCAGGTAAATTAGTAGGTTGTGAGGTAGGACAAGTGCACACGCATGCTTCTGTTGGAGCCAAAGTTGGTGGTGGAGTTGGATATGGAGTGGGTCGTAATGTGGGCTTTGGAGAAGGCTGCGGAGATGGTGACGGAGTCTTTGGAACACAGGCAACAGATTCTGGGATCACGTTGCAACTTCCACAAGACGAGCTCTGCCTAAAATCCTGGTTGAAACCTTGTGATGAGCACGTGGTTTGAAGGAATACTGCGAAAGCCACTGCAGAAGATCCGCAACTACCACAGAAGGTAAGACTGATACTAACTTGTATTTGAAACGAGCACGTCCATACGTACCGTGCCAAGCGCCGGCGACTGCCTGGGATTCGAGAACTTTCGATCGTCAAATTGAAAATGCTTCCCAGAGGAACTCCAGTTTGGGCTGCGATCGTTCTCTTCAAGGCACGTGCATCATCACTTGTTGGGTTTTCATTGGCATCAATATCCATATCAGTGTCAACAACTGCAAAATCAAATGGTGTCGGAACAGGAGTTGGGCGATTTTGTTCGGGAGATGTCGTGGGTTCAAAAGAGAAGCCGTAGGAGTAACAGTACGAAATCTCCTCCTCGGTCGGCCTTGAAGTTGGGGGTAAAGATGAAAGAAAGGGCGCGAAAGATTCGCTGAACAATATTTCCATTGAGAAAGAAGTGGGTTTCACTGTGATGTATGAATTACTGAAAGCAGGTCCAGTCGATGGATCAGAGTAGGCGAAAGATGACGAAACTGTTGAGAATGTCATTGTTTCCTCCAACGAGAAAGAAACTAACTGCGCAACGCATGCAGGCACAAGCACGCTGGCAAAATAAAGTAAATTCGTTGGTGTCATTGAATGATTTACTTTAAAGAACATTTTGACGGAAATTGACATGATGTATATATCCTACAACTACAGTTAGGCGATTCTCTTGCTCTCTTCGATGAAAAATAGTATTTCTTGAGGTGCGAGCTACTGTATGAACTCAAGTCCATTATCTAATCTTCGGCAAAATTCAATCACCACCATCGCAGCTGCATATTGGCCTCAGCTACGAAATCACTCATCTTTCCCTGAGCTTCAACTCCATTACCATGTCCTCTGAGCTATTCATACTTCTGAGAAGTCATGACTCATACATGAACAGTACACAGTATGGTTGAAGGCTTGAAGGACGTGATATTTCAAAACAAATATGTGACATATAACGGTTCCCTTGTGAGAGCTGGCTTAAAAAGCCAACTAATATGAAGGTCGTCGGGTTTTGGGGATCTGACTACATTTGCCACGATGTCCACCGCAGGAGTTATATTCAACGCAAAGAATTTTTCTATCGAATGAACTATTTACATATTTATCCTATCCATATCCGATGGATTTCCGAGTAGTGCCTATGCAGAAAGGTTGCAGAAAGGAAATACCTTATATGCAGGGAGTCCAGTGTGGCTGCTACATTGATAAATTGCATGTTTTCGTGTTACTTGCCAATCATCGCAGATAGCTGAGGATTGCGAGTCGAACGGTGCAGGAGCAATTTACCTTCTTCATGACGTGTAGACGCTTCGAAATCGGCGTGCCACAATGGATTAACCAAGAAACCGCGGGTTTTCCGAGTTTAACCCACTTGTGTTCGCCGAAAGATCCATGAAATAGTGATTGGGCTGAAGAATAAAACAGTAGCCCTGTGGGTTTTCTTGGTTAGTGCCCGCCCGGCCTCGGACGCGAAGCTTAGAATTGTTGCTACCACGTGCGTGCTTGAGAATCGTATAGCGCATAGTATATCATAGCACACAAGCGATAATTTTGCAATCACAACTACAGATTGGAAGCTTGATAGGTGAAAGGGGAAATCAGTTAGACTACTACTAGTATTGTTCACGAGGTTGCGCGTTGCGCACTCATTTGATGTCGTTTTAGCAACGAAGAGGGAGATTATATGTCTTGCCTTCTATCATCGCCGAAGTAGACATTTAGACCAGAATAAGTGTCTCGATAGTACTTAAACTTGATTTATGATCTAGCGGTTAGCATTTGAGTGCTGAGTGCAGAGGGAACTCCGAAATGTTTCTAGAGCTCTTCGATATCGGATTTCGTTGCTAGGTCGACTCTACTGAAGATCGGGATTGAGCTTGGGTATACACCTTGAGGTGCTCAATACCGAAGTTACATTTGAGCATCTACAGTAGCAATGACGAAGCCAGTACCAGCCTTCCTATGAAAGTCGTCTGCAGCTCGAGTATACTAAATGCTAAGGGACTCTCCTATCTTCCCGTAGTACCTCCTTATTCAACCTTTAATTCGTACACTTGCTGTACCGCACTACGTACAGTAGATTGGTCATGCAATTGCTCTGGGATGGGAGATTCTTTTTCTATAACACCTGGAGATGGCTCCCTTTTCTGGAGGTTGACACAGTTGTTCTCTTCAGCTCAACTACATCTAGGTACGTATTATCCGGATGCTTTTTGAGACAGGCCCCGAAGGACCGGAATTAGAATACTAACAGGTAGAGAAGAAAAGCAAAGCAGCGCAAACTTGACCTAAGAAGCTAATTAGGCGCACATGCCCGAGTGACCATGGAAGTGATGGTAGCGGTCCAAAGTGGCACGCTCCTCCGGATGCTTTTTGGACACTAGTCATCCACAATCCACAATAGCCAATCATTCCTTCATAACCAAAGGAATTCGTCCTCGCCACAAGGGCATGTTTGCCTATTACTTATTTACGCAGGCCTCATAGGGCCGGAATTAGAAGTTATCAGGCTGAGAAAGAATGTTGAGCAGTTGAGCAACTATGTTATAGAAGGAAAGCAGCCTTCCCCGAATTTAAATTGTTAAATTCTTTAAGCCATGCCGTTATGCTGCATTTCCTTTTCTGCCTACTCCACTGCCCTCAATTTACCATACGATCCCATCGTAGCTACCAAATAGCACTAAGGATTACGCAGATCGGCCTCTTATTCTTCACAAAAGCCGACAACTCCTTCAGCCGACAACAATTCTTCCAGAATTCTCAGAATTTTTGGCATAGCCACCTCGCTTATGTTACTATGTACAAACCTGTACTACTGTACAGTACATAAGATTATAAGATTTCAGTAAGAAAGTACAACAGGTCAACAGGATAACAGGATAATAACAGGAGTGTACAGACTAGCTAGACTGTACAGTAGCGCCTCAAGTAGCTAAGCTTACCATAATTAGCCAGGGGTGGTCGTCTTCTCTCATCTCTTGTTCCTCCCTACTGCAGTAAGCCTATTTCGAATCTCGAGTAGAGCACGCTAAAAAAATGGAAGATAATGTGCGGTCCATGCCTAGCACGAACCGCCCTCAGGCACCATATATGATAGGTCTGCCGGGTATGAGTAGAATTTCGGGTGACGTCCGTCAGCCAGGCGCGGTAGTGGCCACTACTACTTCTTTAGCTCACGGAGCAACGCCATCGCCATCGGGCTCATCGTTCCCAGAGCATCTTACGCTCTCAAGAACGACTGGTCCTCGAGGTAACTAGAAGATGCCCCGAGGGTTCCTTCTTTGGGCTTCGGTTATGATGTTGTTACGTATAATCTCCGCGTGTCGGTGCCCGACATTGTTTTCTATAACCCTCTCATATCTGTGCCCAACTTACCTTCGTGCTTCTCGCTTGAAACGGAAATAATCAATGCAGGACGTAGCCGTCCTTCGTCTCGGGCATTTTTCGAATGTGAGGACGGTACAAATGATAGTCCTACTGCGGGGATCTGTAACTTTAAAGGTGAAGTCGGAGATCTTAAGAAAAGCGCCGAACCTACGCCCGCGTTTGAATCTGCCAGGATACCCCAATCACTCGAAGTGGTGGCAGAGAATCGATTAGAAGGAGAAGTAATTGCCAGCGATGCAGCCGAAGTTAAGGATGCTAGAATAGTAAATGATCCACACGAATCAGAAATGGCCTTGGCAGCTGTTCTAGGTGACGACGACATAGAACCAGGCGCTGCAGGGATAGACTCCAATAAAGGAACACCCATAGTGGCTTATCTGGGCAGTGAAGACCCAGTGCCAGTTGTTGAAGAGCACTCCAACCAGCGAGAGGCAGCCATAGCGGAAGAAGAGGTGAATCAGGATCACGAGCCAAGCGCTTCAGCGAAGGCTTTGCATCTTGACGACGTGAGTTCGGCAGCTGAAGAGGACAGTCGAAGCATAGATATTGCGCTTAAGGATTCGCATGAAGCTAAGACGGCATCGGCAGACGATGTGAGCCCATCGGATCATGAGTCGGTTGAAGAAGAACCTATCATTCCAAATCCATCAGCTGCCTTAGTGGCCAGCTCTCTCGTGCGTACGTACTATCCAATTGTACAACCGAGCTCAATTGTTCTTGGCAAGTCAGATACTGCGGGAAATGGTGTACTCAAATTGGAACCAACATTGGTGGTAGAGAAGAACGTCGGCGCAGAACTTCAAGTGCCAACTTCGGAAAGTGAGGGTTCACCCGACGAAGTAACTGCATCGATGGGTGATGTAAGCCCACAGGACAATGAGCCAGCTGCTGCAGAAGAACCTATCCATCAGAAACCCTCCGTTTCCTTAGTGGCCTGCTCTCTCGTGAGTACGTATTATCCAATCATGCAACGAAGCTCAATTGTTGCTGGCGATTCAGATGCCTCAAGGAAGAGCGCATTTGGAGTGGAATCATCAGAAGCGGCAGAGAAGAAGAATGAGAGCAAGGTGCCAACTTTGGAAAGTGGTGGTTTATCCGAAGGACTTACGGCATTAGCAGATGAAGTGAGCACTGTGGACAATAAGCCGATGATTATAGGAGAATCTATCAGTCCAACCCCTTCAGCTGCCTTAGTAGCCTCTTCTCTCGTGCGTACATACTATCCAATCGTGCAACCGAGCTCAATTCTTCCTGGTGGGTCAGATGCTCTTGTTTCTGGAGAGTCCTCATCTACTGATACTACTGCCGTATTGCTTCCAAGCATTTCAAATGATCTGGCTGCGTCTACATGCGATCTTACGCAGTCAATCTACGATATAGCTGCCTCTTCGAATCCCATCGAGAACCCTGATTTCCTCTCACAGAATCTGGCTTACGAGGACAGGGATGATTTGTATCTTGCTCCGAGCGCAGCCTCTGTTCTGTCGGAGACGGCATCGGTCAGCGCGCTTGGAACTTCAATTGTTTCGGTCGCAACTGCTCTTATACAGTCGTACTACCCCTCCAGCGCTGCAAACTTTGACGTTACTCCTTCAGGTACTGTTGTTGTCTTTCCAATTCCAATCATATATGGCACGTTCTACTGTAGTTGGTGTGCAGTACCTACCAGTAGAGTGATTGTAACGATATAACCCTGATTGACTTCTTCATTTTTCCGTTTTCTTTTTTCTTTTTTTCCTTCAAGAGTATCTATCTAACTTTTCCTCTTCGCTCTGCAGTTGTCCGTTTGTCCGATGAGGAGGCGAGACGAGTTTTCGCTTCAATTGACGTCGATAAGAGTGTAAGTTAGCAGCTCGCTTGGAATGCTTTGCCAAGTTCATTAATTCACACCGTGGTCCTGACTTGTCGATTCAACATGGCGCTTTTGTGTACAGGGCGCCATAACAATGAGCGAATTTATGCGCTTTTACAAGAAAGCTTCCTCAAAAGGATCCTTGCGAGGTAAACAAGTAGGCATTTGATTCATGCGTGTTGGGATGAACAAGGTGCATTGCCTTACAACTTGTCATGGGCTGCTTTGTGTTTCGGTTTCTTTAGAGGAGCTCGACTTCTTCAGTTCGCTTGATCTGAACGGCAACGCGGAAATAGACCTTGACGAGTTCATCACTGGGTGGCAGCATCGCGATCAGTTGCGATTTCTGGCCAACCGTCAAGATTCAAGCGTCAGCGCGGCGACTACTGAGGTAAAGGTTGCCAAAGGTCCTAGCTCAAAAGCACCTACGCGTCAAAAGGTGCTTGAGTCAGTCGCCAAAGTTGAGGATGGGGTTGCGGCTACTCTGGCTGCAAGAACTGCAAGAATGCAGACCAGAGAAAAGCGCGAAATCGTTGATAAAGTGGCTGCTGGTGTTGCGAAAGATGCAGTAACGAGCCCTGATGATGAAATTGCCCCCGAAGTAAAGAAAAAGACGTCTACCACAGAAGCAGTGGCAACGAAAGCGGTAGAGGTTGAGAAGAAGTCATCCAAGGCAGTGGTGGCTAAGGACAAAGTGAAATCAGTGCCAAGTGCAGAATCACTTGGAGTTGAGGTGTTTGACCTGTCTTCGGATGAAGAAGAGGGTGACGATGCGAAAACTGACGAAGCGACAGATGTCGAGTCCTTGATGGCCCCCACTCTTCGTGATGCCCTAGAGGCTGTGCGCAACCTCACCTTAACCTTAGACCACACGCACACGCGAGCCAATGCACGCACCGTGCGGGATCACGAAGTTGCGAGCTCTGCTAGCACAGATGCTGCCACAACCTCTCCACTTCCTCCTTGGATGTTTTCTTTACCTGGACAGTCTTCTTTACGCGTCACGGTGTCTTCTGAGCAAGGTGCAATTGTGACGGCAGCACCAGGGGTTGCATCAAGAGCACCAGCGGTGCTGCCGCCGCGGTGTGGCCATCGCCACCGGGACGGTATTGATGATAGCGTGTCGCGCCTTCACCGGAACTTCTCCAACCGAATTCACCATGCTCAGGGGAAACAACTTGAGCTCATTCAGGTGCCTCGTGAGATAAGACACCATCTCGCTTCCCCTTTGAACACTTACCCAAAATTTCGTTTTGGACACCGTAGAGGAATCCTTGATTTGCTTAGCTTTTTTCTTTCAAAAATTTCTTGATCTACATTGAAATGTAAATGTTGGCTTTTTCTTTTACTGCAACATCATCATCGTCATTTTGACGCAGGCCTCTGCTGCCGCCAAACCTCCCAAGACCATGTCACGAGTACCTTCCACCCCCAAACCGGCGGCAGTGGCCTCATCCTCATCTTCATCCCTGAATGGTGCTGGACGCCATAACCCAGTCCTCGCCATGCTGGCCCAGCGCAAGAAAGCGCTCGCGGGTGTGACCTTGTCCAGCGGGTCAACGAACGGAGGAGGTCAAGGCAGCGCCGACGAGTCGAACGCTGCTGCTGCAGGAGGAGGAGGAAGCTCGAAGCAATCGATTGCTGCGACCCTCGATCTTCGAAGCTTGAAAGTGGCGGAAAGTCGTGCCTGGAGTCGACTGGAGGTAATTGGATGCATTTTTTTTTCTTTGACATAAAAGCACTCATAACTCTCTGTCTCAAGAATTTTGCCCTGGATATTTCTATCAAGAGAGCTTATTTCGTGCTAATATCATTTATCATTCTCGCTTTGTGTTTCATACTATATCTCATCAATTTCGTTCAAGCACCTGACGGGGTCCTTGGCCTCTGCGGGAGACCATTGCACACGAACTTTGGACAACAGCGGTCGCCTTGCCACTACTCTGCCGCCTGAAGCGATTCCTAGCGCTCCTCCTCCTGCTGCTGCTGCTACTGCTGTTGCAACCAGTGACACCGCGAATGATGGAAGTGTTGCGGAAGCCACTGGCAAAGGGCTTCAGGAAGGCAAGCAAGCGAACGATGATGGCACTGTAGTTGAAGCGACAACGACACAAGGAGAAGCTCTTGCGCGCATCGAAGAGAAGGAAGGTGAGAAAGCTGCAGACATCAGCAGTGCTAACGAACCGAAGAAGCGGTTTGGGAAAGGTCAAGGAGGAAGCGGTGGAAAGTCGTCTGCGTCGCAAACGCGCACTGTGCTGGGCACTGCAGTCACCAATTTTGCCAAGCAGTGCAGGGTAATTTGACTGGATGTGCGCAATGGTTCCTTTTACCTTTGCTCTGATTATCCGCACATTCCCTATTAATTTTCTCTCCACTCTCCCTGTATCAGTCTCTCTACATCGATACACATACGTACAAGCATCTTTCTTCTTGATCACAACTTGAACTATTTTACTCAAAGAGACACTATTCTTTTCTCCTTCCTCTACCTACCTACAGGAGTCTAATTTGGCCCCCAAATCAGGGAGCAAAGCCGAGAAAGAAGCCCGAGACCGCGTCGCTGCCACTGCCCAAGCTTTGGCGGCTGGGCTAACAGTGGAACCGCAGGTAGATAGGATGACGTATGCATGCATGATGCACGCGTAGATTCGCAATGGCGAATCTTCTGAGTCGCCGACAACTGTGGAAGTGACATTTCACCTTGTCTCTATTTCTGGCCTCCGATGTCTTCATACTCGTTTTCGTGCTCTCGTGCTTATCCTGTGGTTCAATGCAGGTGGCCTTGCGATACGGAGATCCTCTAGCTCCCATTGACCAGGTAAAGAGAAAATTGGGCATTCTTTTGAACTTATCGAAGTTGCACCTTAATCTTATGGATTAATTGTTTCCTTTTATACATGACGCGAATACAAACAACTGTACTGAGCAATAATATGCTGCGCGATGTGTGTGTATGTCTATTTACGGTTCAGATGATGGAAACTACGGGTTTGCTCCACGACGCCAATAACCACCGCCCTTTACCCACTCATCAAGCTCAGCGGGTGCTCTTCGCCCTCGACGAGCAAGTAATGCTGCAGAATATAGAATATAGAATATAGCATGCTTGAAGTGAATTGAGGTCTGCTCTGCCACCTCTTCTTGCTCTTGCTTCTGTCTCTTTCTCTCCTTCCACTTTATTTTAAATTTCTCTGCCATTTATTGCCTCTCGGTTCCGTTCTCCATCATATTGTATTAGTGGCGAGCGCGGGCAGCTGCGGAGCTCGCCGCTGCCACACAAGCGAAGTCCGAAGCAGCGCTAGCGCTACTGGCGGCAGGCGATGGGGATGGTCTCTTTGAGGATGCTCCAGGTATAGCAGAAGGCATTGAAAAAAAGGAAATGTTTATATTATATGCACACATGGCTGGTCTGGAATAGAATTGAACCAATCGAGAGGGAAGGGGCTACGCCGCACATCTCTTTATTTTGACGCTGGTCTCTTTCGCTTTATTGTCTTCCTATGCATGTCTCTTCCTTCACATGTAAAATGCACACATACGTGTACATGTAGGCCTCATTGACGACGACAAGGTCCCGTCCGGAGATGGTGGCGGGTGTGCGGCCAGTGTGCTTGCGATGCTTCGCTTGTTACCCGTGCTGCGGGACCCTTCGGTGGCTCTGAAGGAACAGCTGTGGAATGCAGCGAGTTGGCACAGCCAAGAGGCAGGGCACGAGAAAGGAGGAGCTGCGTCGTCGTCGTCGTCTCTGCGCGCTGAAGAGGTGCTTGCACACTCAATATATGTCTCGTTGTACTTCATTTGTGATTTGTGTGAGCAGTTATTGGGCTTCTTGGATTTTTGTATTTGCCATGTCTGTTGTATGTGCAGTCCATTGTTTTCTAAGAAGTATGCGCGTCTCACCTTTTCTTTCCCCCTTTCTTTCTCATTAAGGTGTGGCGAGCAGGCTTGGAAGTGTTGTCAGGCGCCGACGAATGTATGGCGTGTTTGAAAGAAGGCGGCTTCAGTGCAGAGGTAAATGTGCGCTATCTCTTTTTTTTTCACGCTGCATTATGTTCTTTTTATCTAATATCCATAAATAATTTCGCTGCTGTCTTTTTGCTTGTGCGTCTCACTTTCGCCGCTCTTCCTGCCCTCCCGTTTTCTTATTCTCCTCTTTCCCTCTTGTTTGTGTCTGCTCTGGTTGTTCCCCAACATCTAGCTTGAGAAATTGGGCCAACTACTAGTAAAAGCCAATTCAGTTCATAAGCAAATCGCACGCTTGCACGCTGCCATCACGCGAGCTCGTCTTGTAGGCGTTCAGAAATCGCACAACCATGCTGTTAGTGGTGCCGCTGTTAGTGGCAACGAACTTGCTAAGCACCGAAGCAACGATTCCAAGGCAGGCCACTCCTCCTCCTCCAACACTAATACTGCTACAAGTGGTGCATCTGCTGGCAAAATTGCTGCATTAAAAAGCCAGCGTTTAGGTCTAGAGCTGGAATTGGGGAGGCTGACCGAGGACGTTGCTACGACGACGCAAGCGGTAAATGCTGCTTGCGGTCTTTATTATCGATGCATGTCTTTATTTCATGCTTATTTCATTCTCTGTTCTCAGTTGCGTTCTCATTTATTTATTCCTCTCGGTCTAGAATACTTTTATCCCACTTCAGCTCAACTTCTCGCTACTTGTCTGTGTTTATCTATGTCCTCCTCCTCATCCTCCTTGTCACTGCTGCAACAGTTGCGCCAAGCCCACGACAGCGCCTCAGCCCTATGCCGTGCCACCAAACTGCGCTTGGCCACTCCTGGCGCGCCCCTGTCTTCACCACACACTCTCAAGGGAGTGGTCAATCGGGCAGCGGCACGAGCGGCGCCGAAGAAGAAAAATGCACCTGGTGCTGCTGGTGCTGTGACTCGGTCGTCGTCGTCGAGTGCATCGCCCCTGTCGACAGAAAGCAGCAGTGGTGGTGGCCTTCTTGACGATCAGGACGACGTCACAGCGCTTCTGAGACGTCCTTTGATGGCAGCGGCGAGCAAGTTCCTCGACATGTTAGCTCGTCGCCTCCTGGGGGCAGAAGCACTGGTGAATCTAGCGGGGGCGGCGGCGAAGCATGCAGAAGAAGCCAACAAAGAGCTACACCGCATTGCAAAGCTTACCAAGCAACTTAAGGTAAGTTAAAATGGTTCTCTCTCTTATAACAATATTCTTTTTGGCATTATGGTTATCTTACAAATTCTAATCCTTTGAATATTTTTGATAATTAAAGACAGTAACATTTAACATTTACTGATGTTATCATGATAGTAGCATTCTCATTTTTATTCCCTGCAAACTACAGGCCGCCGAAGTGGAGTTTGCGAATTGGCGCTCCGGCCAAGGAGGCCTCGCGGACATTGCTTCCTCCAATGCTCAACTCTTGCGCCAAGTGTTCCTTGGAGCTCAGCCAGGAAGCACTTCAAACAGCTACCATGACGGTGGCAATGGCGGCAGCAGTCAAAATGACAAAGAAAACGGTGGTGGTCGCAGCAGAAATGATAGAAATGGTGGTAGTGGTTCTGTGTCAGCTTTTACGGTGAATCCGTTGTTCAAAAACGCCGAAGGTGCCGTGGCAGCTCAAGTGAATGGCATGGCCTATCGAGAAGAGTCGTCTGCGCAGGTGAGAGTGCGTGTTGAGTGTTGGGGAGTATGATTTATATCAGGCTCGCATACTCGATGAAGTAGCCCTTGATTTCCGTCTACTTCTAATAGGTTTATTGCTATTAGATTTTCCTTTTTCAAATCTCTCCTTGTTTGAATGTATGTCTTACACCATGTTCGCATTTCAGGCCGATCGTCGCACGGCGCTCTTTTTGAACCAGTTGTTCATTTTGCGAGACGTGCGTTGGGCCGGAAACAATGATCAGAATCAAGCCTCGAAAAGCAGAAAGAAGAATAGTGTCGATGACGATGAGGACGAGGGTGAAGAGAATGAGAATGGTGAAGAGACAAAACGCTCAAGCGAAGACGATGAAGAAGAAGAAGAGGACAGCGAGAGCGCGGACGACTCCGAGAGCGAAGATGACGACGATAGTGACAACGATGAAAGTGTTCATTCAGCCGAAGGAGATGATGAACTGGGTGTGTTTTCTGACAAGAAGAACGAAAACGAGGCTACAAAAGAACTCTCTGAAGGTATTAGCAAGATCCCAGGTAAGGGCACCAGCAGTGGCCAAGGCTCCGTGCACCGCCTCCGCCCGCCGCGCCGGTTGCGGTTTGAGGACATGACTCTGTCGATGCGGAAGCGGCTCGGGTGCGCCCTGCACGACGGCGGCGCTCATTTCGTGTTTGGCGGCTCTCGTTGCGCGCACCTTCGCCGCGAATCGCCTCGCGACGCCCTCATGCGCCATGACGCCGGTCCTTCTGCTTCCACGAGAGGCGGCAAAAAGAGCGGCCACAAGAAGACACAGCAGACGGAGCTGGCAGCGGCTGATACTGCGGCATCGGCTAGTGCTGGCAAAGAAGACGAGTGGTTCAAAGCTCGCAGCAGCATCGGAACCCGGCGGGTGTGCGGCGAGGAATGGCTCAGCACGACTACAGGGGGACGCGCTGGCAGCGTGGGGCGATCCTCCATGACCCGTGCTTCGATGGGCCGCTCATCTCTCGGTCGAGCCATCACAGCGAGCTTGGCGCGGCCTGGCGGAGATGCTCGCGTTTCGGAATCCGTGGCTCGCATCTCCGCTTCGATTGCGCGCAGCGACAAACGCAGCGGCCCTGTGTAATGCCTAGTGCTGTCGGGCTCCGCACTTCCCTGCTTTTAATTCGAATAGAAAACTGGAGTTGATATTTGTTCTCAGAGACATTTGAAACGGCCTAGAATATACGCACATAAGGCAATTACTAAAAAGCTAGCTCTCCCTGGATCTAGGTCCTCGCGAAAGTCCTTCGCCATTAGTAGGCCCTTGAAAATCCTTCCCTTTCCCTCTCGCTCTTCTAGTCAACGGGGTATTTGCGGAGGTCTAGGCCTAGGCTACACCAGCATGCTGTACAAGTAAATCTCTGAATGAATCAGGAAACCTTTTCTTCAGCACTTATCTCTCAGGCAAGGAGGCCATTTGAAACACCTCATGTCGTGCTTGAACTTGCTTCTTGTCGTTGGCCCTTGGATTCAAGCATGCTAGTGCGCGGGTAGCGTAGCCAGTAGTGTGTCTTGGCTGCTGCTGAGAAGGCACAGGTAAGGCCGATAAAGCAGATGGCCCTCTTTGGAGCGCAGCCACAAAAGGCGGTACAAGCTCTGGTTTCGACTCGAAGAGAATTCGGCAAGTCACTTCAAAAGTCTCCTCTACACCTTGTAATACTGCACTATTTGATGTGCTGCTGCAGCTGCTGCTGCATGCTCCAGTAGTTGTTGTCATATTGGCTGTGGGCCGATATCGAATGAAAGCATCAAGACTGGTTCTCATAGCATCTATCATTGAAGCCGACGTATCTTCGGATGAGATTGAAGGTTCAAATTCGTCAATTGAGGATGCCACTTCTTTTTCTGTATGCTGCCTCAGTGGTTGATCCTGCTTCTGGAACTGATCCAACCGTTTTACAGCTTCAAGGAAGGCCACAGCATCACTCATCAGGACTGATGAGAGTGTGCCACAGTAATATTCCATGTTATTACTCCTTTCAGTCGTCGAGATGTCTTGCGAATTTGGTTGGAGATCTGAATTTTGAGTAGCCGTACTACGGTGCGTAGCACTCGATTGAGAAGGTGGTGGTGCGGTACTATTTGTTCGTTGCATAAACCGTTGACGGTGCCCGAGAGCTGCTCGACACCGCAAACCAAGCGAAGATTGTTCAGCTGCACCGGATCCGTCATAACCTGACCCAAAGCCATCTGCTTCAGCTGACCGATGCGCATCAATGGGACTAGTCACTTGTTTTGAGGAAGTAGCTGCAATGCTCTCTGATAAATCGGGCAACCAGCCCGCTTCTCGAAAGCGCTTTTCAAGGAGACAGCGTGGCATGCGAGGTTTACATGTGCTGGAAGTTGCTGTTGTGGTGGAAGCGCAGGTGCTGCCAGTGGCCATCGCCAGGAGAGCCTTGACGGCTGCTGGTGGAAGTGCGCCAGGTTCTCGAAATCCAGCCTGATGCAATGCCCTTACTGGGTCAGCGCCTGCTTCCAGTGCCACCTTGGCAAGCGTCATGGCTGCTGCAGCAGCCCCATAGCTTGTAGCGCCTAAGCCAGGACTCGCTGCTGCACATCGTGCTGAAGCCATAGCACTCGCTAGTGTTTGTGGTTCGCCTTGGTCGTGAGAAGTCAGTCGTGTAACATGAAGTGCAGCTGCGTCTCTTCCTGGTACAGTGAAACCCATGACTACTTGCGGGGGTGCTGGATGAGATTGGGCCACCCAAAAGCTCGGTAGCAATGACTGAAGAGTGGGTGGACTACTTCTGAAGCTATTGCTGTCCTTTGCATCGTTCATCGCTAAATTACGACTGCCTACGCGCACTCCTGACCGTAAATCAAACGCTTCCAAGTACCAATTGACACCACAACCATCGCTATTCAAAGCAAGATCAGAGCGCTTAGTCTCGCGGCTTGCATTACACACTCTGCTGTTGCTGTTGCTGCTGTTGCTGCTGTTGCTGCTGCTGCTGCTGCTGCTGTTGTCGCTGTTGCTACTGCTTTGAGTGCTGCTGCCGTCTTTCTTACTCCCATCGCTGCCAGCCGAGAGGATGAGCACTAAATGCCGATGAACTGCAAGACTCGCAGGAATCGAACGCTCCGGCGCCGAAGCATCCCAGAAATTGGTGAGTGCACAGAGGAATCGGTATGCAAGTTTATCTGATGCAGCGCCTTTTGTTGACATACCGACGGCAAAAAGCTGAGGTGCTCGCAAAAGTTCGTCGAAAGGTAACGCAGCGTTGGGTGTCGTGGAATCTGATGCTCTTCCGGTGCCATTTTTCTCAGCATTGCTGCAGCTACTGTTGCTGGCAATAAAACTACTTTCTAAGGTCTCCATCACCACAAGCTCTGCTGTAGATGGGCGACATGCCAAAAAGAGCTGAACTGGAATAGAACTTTGACTTCTTCCCTCCTGAGCCGTGGCTGTCGGTATTGTTGTAGAGTTCTTTTCGTCGCACTCACGCCAAGCTGCAATTCTCGTGCCAACCTCACGAGTAGTATTTGAAGGAGTAGTTGCGTTCCGCAGGCGCCAAGGCGTTACGGTCGAAGCGCGAGGGTAGCCTTCACGATCAAGGCAAACCCACAACCTCGCACCGTCAAGGTCAAGGAGTGGTGCCCCATTATCAGATGCACTCGTTGAATTTGAAGTTGCATCAGGCTCCACGTACAGAGTAAAAATACCTTCGTGGCACGGGAATAGCGCAAGGACATGCAGTGCCTATTGAATGCAAATTTCCAAGCATTGACAAAAAGAGGTTACCATTATGATAAGAGGCGGGCAAGAGAAAGAAGGGTTTATACGTCACTCTTTACCGGAAGGATTACTGAAGTCAAGCCGAGCGACACAACCGTACTTTCGTTTGCGTTCCTCTCATCGTGGTCGTCACTATCGGAGCTGCTGTTATCAGCTGCCGCAATCTTGCTTGGGATACTCCCATCAGCAGTAATGTGAAAAGTTCGAGCTCGCACGCCAACTCCAGCATCAACCCAGTACGCCATATTGCCCGAAATGCATGCACAGCTCGCCTACAAGAAGAGGTATCATTATTTAAAAGCAAAGTATAATCGCCCAGTGATATATTCTGCACTCACCGCAGAGGGCAGCAATCTGAAAGTGCAGTCGAGGCGCCAGGAGTCATTGTTAAAGGAGTGCAATCGCGCCAAGCCACCGCCGTCAACCGCCAAAAACTTTAACTGGTCGCAAAGATAAAGCAGAGTGTAATTAGTCCTTTGAAATGGCATCCCTGACAAGCACTTATAGCTAGCGTACCGTCTTCAGATGAGGCATCCAAGGTCCCCCGAGAAAGACTTCCAGGCGAACATCCTCAGATGCGTATGGCACCGCAAGCAGCGGCGTGTCAAGCTGGGTGTATGCGTCACGTCTAACACCTATAGGATCCCAAGCACTCTCTACCTCCCCATCGGCCTCTTTGCAGATATTGTCGATGAAAGCATGCAAATCTCGAGTCGACGGCATCGCCCACTGCCTTCCGTGTCCGCTGTCAAAGAGGAAAGTGACGATTCGATCTCGCCTAAGGCCATACTCAGTAGACCCTGAGCTAGTCGATATGCCCGTGCTTTCATTGGACCCTTTCTGACTTATGGACTGAGCAGTCAATCTAAAGCGAACCGCTATGTGCCCCGGACAAGTAGTCACATGGAGCACTGGCAATCGCCCACCATGCCACCGCCTCAAAGTGTCAAAGAGAGCCCCACCGCGCATGCACGGAAAGGGAGTTTCAGAGCTCAAAGGTGAGGCAATGGCAGACATGCTGTGATGAATCTCAGCAGGCTCTCACTAGCTCAACGCTACCTTGTAATCCTTCTATTAATCTTATAAAATGTGTAGTGCAGTAGCACCAGGGTCCCAAGCAGGGCTATAAGCGAACGCGTGTGCTGTTAACACTTGTTCTGTAAAGGACTACTGCATCCCTACCTAGTTTGGCTTAAAGGCCAACGCTACTCTTATTTACATTAGCTTGCTAGCTAGCCCATTTAGCCACAGATACACGGAGCTTCAGTGTTTCAGAGGTTCAGAGCTTCAGTGAAGTAGTACGTACTGTACACAACATTCTTCGCATCTTCGCATCTTCGCATCTCAGCTCATCTCAGCTCAAATAAGCCCACCAAACTTCGTGCACCGGCGCGAAGTACCAGAGTTAGAGAGCGTAGCACGAGTCCCAACCTAGAAAAGGACGACTCAAAATTCCAAGTGAGGTGATGCTGTCGGCGTCCATGAGATTTGCTGTTGCTGTCGCGCAGGCAGCAGTTCGCGGAGCACCAGTAGGCGAAGTTGTCGCTGCACGGTAATTCGTACCTTCCTGATAGACGAACGACAAGCTGTGCATCAATTGTGTGTACCTTACTGTTTATCGCAGGCAACATCTAGAAGCTCTTTCTCAGGCAGCGCAATCCTTTAGCCCTGTTTCGCATGGAGCTGCACCGCTGCAACCTAATGCTCAAGTGTTACCGGAAGATGAGGCTCTCGCATGCGCGGCTTTGCTCACTGCAAGGAGTGTGTGCGCTGCAACTCAGCACGTTAAGTTTCCAGCATTGCGCACTGCTCTAGCCTCCGCGTGGGATGTTTCTTCTCCACACGATGGGAGTTGTGTGCTAGCGACAGCGTGCTCGGTTGCCGCGCTGGCCACCACTGAGGCTACAGAAGAGGAATTGAAGTATGCTAGGGCTGCAGCTTCCATCCTGACGCTTACCATGCCAAGAGATAGATTAGAAAGTCATGGCGTCTCCTCGGTTATCGCTGACATCCTGTCGGTGGCTCTCGTACCACCTCCAGATAGTATTGAAGAGTCGCTTGACGTGAAGTGTGCAAGTATTCTGGCTCGATCGTTAAATCTTCAAGCTCAAAAAGACCATCTTGACAGTGCTAGCTTGCGTGCAGCAGCTCTGCAAGTTGCTGACAAGCTCCTTCAAGACTGCAACGATACGGATAACAGCTCTATCGGTGCATGCATCGCACTGGTGAGTCAGCTGCAACTTTTAGAGGGCATTCCCGCAGCACGTCTGGTGGAAATCGCTACACAAAGGGGCATGTGGGAAACGGCTGAAGATGTGGTAGACGTCGCACGACGATTAGAGCAGGCTCAGGATG
>Ga0307982_1000351_pt1 | contig 36329 bp, 29 predicted proteins | sample OrgLakmetagen989_FD_201847 | JGI IMG/M metagenome (GOLD analysis project Ga0307982, IMG submission 201847) | Saline water microbial communities from Organic Lake, Antarctica - #989 | ecosystem: Environmental > Aquatic > Non-marine Saline and Alkaline > Saline | place: Antarctica: Organic Lake... | reverse complement strand
TTAGCGGAAAGGCGTGCCGCGTTACACTTCAAGGCGACGCGACTACAAGCCCGTGCGGTGGATGCTGCGTCAAGAATTGACGCCTCGAACGTGATGAAGAGGTGAAAATTGCACGACGGGTCGTAAGTCGTAAACGACCAGCGATACTCTAAACACCTTACCTCACTAAGTTTGAGATCCCGGTTGCACTCGAAGCATTCGCCCATTTTTGGAAATAAACGGTCAGTACAGTACAGTTTTTTTTTTTTTTTTTTTTTGTGTAATTCAGTTGTGCGAGGCCTATAATTGGCCGGGCGATTGAGTTAATAAATACCCAAGGGCCGGGATAATCGTTCTGTTGGACGCTCTTGGCTCAGTTGGTTTTGCGTCTGCTTAATCGCAGTCCGACATATGCCATAAACTCCCTGGATGGGCCAATGACCAATGGACCTCTGAAGCAGAGGAAATGGAACTCTAAACCCCTTTTGGCTCAGGGTTGTGATTCCCGTTTCAGCGGAATTCCCGCGCGATGGCTAAAAATTTCACTTCGCGTGGTATTTCCGCGGTATTTCCGTGCAATAGTCATTAAGGCACTGCGAATTTCCCGTCGTGGAAATCACGTCTGATTGGTAAAAATTCCCCTTTCCGCGGGAAATCCGCGGAATTTCCCGCGGGAAACCGAACCTAGCTCCATCACAACGGCCAGTGGCCAGTTAATTCGATGCCCTTTGACTTTGACGATTGACGAGGAACCAAGCAATGCACGCGAACGGCATGTCTAAACAGTAGAAATCACTACAATGGAACAACCGGAAATCCAAGAAAAACGTCCTGCCTTGACACACAGGGGCTTTAGATAATCGCCAGCATCTTCAGGGCGCCTTGTCTTTGCTGGCTGGAAACCAAGGCAGAATGCATGAGGTGTTGTCCATGTAAGCACGGTAAGCCGGGTCTTTCCCCCACTTGGATTCGCCTGCTGCCTCTACCATCGGTACTCCACTTATCTGGAAATTCAAAACAAAGATCAAGTAAATTAAGACTTCGCTGATAATCTTGCTCCAGAAGAAAGCAAAAGCCTGTCCGTAGAACTCGAAAAGTCCACCTATTCAGGCATCCAATTCCACATCACCTTCAACAGCAACAGCGCGGTGAATGCAGGCGAAGCAAACGCCCAAGCAGCAGTGCTACCGACGGAGGAGAAGCCCGCAGCAGTGGCTGCCAGCGCCATCGCAAACCACATGGTAATCTCGCCTGCGACACGGAGCATTCGTTGGAGCAGACTGAAAGCACTTGCAGGCGAGAGGTTCAGAGAGAAAGAGATGAAAGGGCCAAGAGCAATGGGCGACAGTGCAAAACAATGAAGGTTCTCCTGGTGACTCACCGAAGTAGTTAGGGTGCCGGCAAAAACGCCACACGCCTTCCGTGATGAACTTCCCCTTGTTTTCTGGTTTCCCACGAAAGGTAAACTTCTCCAAGTCCGCGGAGCATTCAAACGCAAACCCAAGACCCCAGAGCCCAAGCGCTATGCCGTCCACCACCGACAGCGGCGCCGTCCCGTAGGTTTTGGTGTTGACGAGCAGCACGGGGAGTTGGGTCAAGACGCACCATGCTGCTTGAAGGTTCCAGGCGCCCAAGAAACTCAACCAATTGGTTTTGATGGCGTCGAACCGGCCATCTTTCCCGTCGCGCGCGATGCGCGTAAACAAGAAGGTACCGAGCCGAGTGAGCCACACTACGGACAGCAGCGCCATCGCGAGTTGCCGCGGCGAGCGCGGGTCGCCCAGAGAAGCTTCCCGCAGCAAGCAAGCCGCGACGAGCGCGAAATGCGTCAAACTGCCACTCAAATCGTAGAACTTTTCGCTGCGGCATGGTAGGCCGTGGAATGCGAATACGGCGACTAGAACGCATCATATAGCGTAAAGCACGAGTGATTGAGGTAGAGAGAAAAATAAAAATGAATTCATTTGTTTGACGAGTTTATTGGAGATCGCTGCGATGAATCTTATCCGTATATAATGCATGCCGAGCCTTAACGATAATATTGATAACTTTCATTTGCGTACATTGAATTGAGGCTGAGACCATGACATAGAATCCGAGGTCCAGTTTGGAAACGCCCCAAAGGATAGCAGCGCCGAGTCCATTCGAAATCAATCCCCGTACGTAGAGCTTAGACGACTTGAAGGATTTGCTTGACATCTTCTCTGGAGGTGGTTCTTGGTTGAGTTTATCCTTCGTGGGCCCGGCTTGTCTTGGTCTTAGCCTAGGGGAGCGCCCAGCAGGCAGGGCTGAATGTAACCAGACCTTACTAGAACTAAGAGACCAATGAGGCTGCGCTCCTACAAAAGATGTGCTGAACGGCAAGGTGCACACAACGAGGACGCAGGCCTTCCACGCGCCGAAAGGGGTTCTGTTCCTACTCGCTACTCGTTGTCATTCTGTACGCACTCAAGAACATTGGCTGGTGACAGCTACAGGGGGATATGCGAGAAGCACACATCATCAGGTCATCGCATCATCATGATCTTCGATAGTCGTCTCCGATATCAGATCTCAGCGCAGCCCGCCCTCCACACTCGGCTCCAACCGGCGGTGCGAAGCTTGCGTACGCCATCTCGAGGAATGATGGACAACATGCAGAAGTACTTGGCGGGTACATGCGTCGGCTTCATTCTGTCCTTTACATTCGCCCTCGTGGGGAGGTAAGCCGGGGAAATCCACAGTCTTGTCACTTTCAAGAAATGCTCTTCAGAGTAGTCGTGTTTATGACTGCTATGGCTGTAAATATAATTGAAGCACTTAACTGTAGCACCCTCCCCCTCCCTATATCTCTTCAGCTTCCTCAAAGGAAAGTGATAAAAGTTAATTGTATTCATTCTTTATTTCTCCTACACAGCCACCTCATCGCAGACACGGCATGGTTTGGAGGCGACCAGACGGGGCCAGAAGGCTCCAGGATCGACTGGCGATGCATGTGGGGCTTACTCCTCGAAGCCACCTTGCTGCCGGCTACGTTTTGCTTCGGCGGTGCTTTTGCGCTTGCTGTCTTCAAGTACCCGACTGTGTCAAGCAAGGTGATCGACGATTCACCTTGGATCTGTAGATCTTTTTAAATAGCTTATTTGGAGCAGGGGTATGGCAGGGGCGGGGTCAGTTCAATTTTTGGATAGACATGGAAGAGTTAGTTTACATCTTACACGCGGCTGTCTTACTGTACCCTACTTTTGTGCTTTGATGAACAACAATATGCTAGCGACTTTGGCAGCCTTCGCTTACCATTTTTATTGTTGTGTCAACAGGTCGCGAAAGTGCTGGTGCTAACTGGCATGGAAGCGTGCTTTGTCTTTCTCGTGTCTGCCGCATGGGACAGCAACCTCGGCCTGGCAAAAGACGTGCTCGAATGTGGTATTTTCGGGTGCTACGCAAGCCAGGCCAACGACACCGAAGCGGCGAACTTCCAGTACAACTACCGGGTCGGCGTGGGGGTTTGCCTCTTCGTGCCGGCTCTGGCCATGTGCGTTTACATTTTCCTCCTCGTGCTGCGCGTGGGGGCAGACGTGAACGTTGCGGACGCTGTTGCTGGCCTTGGTGAGTGATTGGACACCTTTTCTGCTGTGCTTGTTCGTGCACACCCCGATTGTTCTCGCCATCTTTACCTTGTCGGTGATTGGTGCAAATTGTGCCTACGTGCGTTGCGACGCTTGTTGCCCCTCTATTATTGATTTGATGTTCTAACACGCTCGCCACCTTCGCTCACCTTCGCTCTCCTTCGCTCGCTTCTTTAAAACCCAGGTGAGCGCCGCAGTGTCGCAGGAGGCGGAGGCCAAAAGTCAGCGGGGCTACGGCCTTTAGGCTCTGCGGACAAGCAACTCGCATCGGACGAGATTGGGCTGGGCATGATGCACGAAGCCCTCTTGGCGGGCGACTCGCCTGGAGCCGGCAGCTATACTGACGGCAGTGGTGGTGGCGGCGGCGGCAGCAGTGGCAGCGGCGGCAGCGGCCGTTTGAGCGCCGACGAGCGCCGAGGCCCGCTGCGGCCCCGCGAAGGGCGCGTGACTACGACCCGGCTGCTGGGCAACGGCGGCATTGCGATGCGTGGAGGCGCCTTGCTGTGCGGCTTGGCGGCGCTCCTCGTAGCCACAGCATGGGTGCCGCAAAATTGGGAAAGCTTCACGCGCAACGCGGTAAGACAGAAGAAGGCACATGCACATTACGTGCACGAATGAACGAATGAACAAGGCTGGATCCGGGGCTCATTTGACAAGGGAGCGTTTGCAAGTCGAGCGCCTAAAGAGAATCGCACATTTATTTCACCTCTCCCAGGCCTTATTCCATTTCCTGCTCACTTTTCGCACCTTGATCTTTGTCTCCTCCTTCGCCACTCTCCCTCACAGCTGATTGCTTACAACTCTGCGAGCCTCAACGGTGGGCCCGAGCTCGACGGCGCCGTGCTCATTACGCAAGAATGGACGCTGAGTGCCAACAAGCTAGTGTTGCACTTCTTTCCCGACTGCTTTGTGTTCTATGGCCTGTTAGCTTTTCTAGCGGTGGTAGGCACGGCCTCTCATCTCTTTCCTCGAAAGGTCGGTTGTTGACGTTGTTGTTGTTGTTGTTGAAGTGCACTTCCAGGCATAAATGCCACCTGCTTACTCAATGCGCTCGACAAAGATAATTTTCATTAATGCCCTTCAGTGCACGCCAAACTATCAATGTATGCACCTACTACCGAATGATCATCTCTAACTCTACCATTCCAAGTGTTCTATTTTTGTTTTCCCGTCTCTCAAACCACCTTTTTAAAAATGTTCTCCAGGTGGGATCTTGGCTGGAGCACCGAGTGCTTCTGATCCGTGCTGACCCTAGCCCTCGCAAGTGGTGGTGGGATTGGATCGCGCCTCCGCCTTTGGCGACCAGCCGCGGTGGCCTCGTCGCTCTGGGCGCGCTCATCATTGCTTTAGGCTTACACCTCCAGTACTGGTGCGTTATCTTCTTTCATATACACGTTTGCTTTCTTTGCGTGTAGCATTCTTTACATGCGAATCCATCTCCTTCCCTATCTGTGACGTTACTTTTGCGATTATTTGTACGTCTCGTCCTTTTGTCTCTCTCTCAATTCTTTTTGATCGAATTCATGGGTTGCTCTCTCAGGATCAACGACCATGCCTATCGCGGCGGGAAGAGGCCTCTAAGCAATGCTCATTTGGCTGCGCGCGTGCTAGGGCAAACCGCAAACTTCCTGATGGGCCTCATGCTGCTCCCGGTGGCCAAGAACAGCGTGTTGACGGCGTGCTTTGGGATTGCCTGGGAACAAGTGATCTTCGTGCATGTGTTCTTGGGCCTGGTGCGAATTAAAGGAGAAGGGCAACGCGAAGTCATTTTGTTTGAAACACTCTACTCATACTGCTATTCTATCGGAATTCGAGATGGATAGAAAGAAACTTCCTCGCTTTAGTTTCCCTTCCAAGTATTGCTCATTTATTTGCACTTCCTCTCTCAGGTGGTGCTCATGCTGATTGCAGCTCACGCGCTATGCTGGTGGAAAGTCTACTATGAACAAGCCGTCTTTCCTCAGGACGTGCTTCAGGTACGTTCAAATAACCTTTCCTCTCTCCCTCAAATTCCTCATCATCTATATCTCCCCCCAAAAAGTGCATCTCGAAAGCAGGATATAAAGCAGTTTTATAAATCGATAGCTTTGGCCATTATAAATGCTTGTAGGCTCATTCCATTTTCTACGCCTCTCGAACGACGTTGTCCTTTTAAACCGTTTTCAATCACCCATTCTTTGACCAACAGGTGCCTATGCACTTCCCGTTGAATTCGCCGTGCGACAGCCTCACAAATTCCGACCCAGCAGCCGCCAAAGATTGCTATACGGAATTCGTAGCAAACAACCCACCAGATTCCGACAACTTTACCATTCAAATGGCGACGGTGAGAAACGCATGAGCATAATTTCCTGTGCTGGTTTGTATTTCTACTTTTCTCAGCCTTTTTCCCTCAAATTATTCTGTGTTTCAGAAGCACTGCAATGTATTTTGATCGCTCGTTTTTGATTATCCTCCGTGACTTTCAACGCTGACAACACGTTGGTGGCCTATGTCATGTCGCGATGCTCCAGATAGTAGCGGTGCTCTTGATGGTGTGCATGGGCCGCTTCGCGCGCTACTCCACGCGACGGGCCAACTACGAATTATTTTACTACCTGCACCACGCGTTTTTGGCGGCCTTCAGCGTAGCCCTCTTGCATGCCGCGTCGTCGTGGTACTACCTCGTGGGGGGCCTGGCGCTGTGGTTCTTGGACCGTGGCTTGCGGGCTCTCAAGCGGGCGCGCCGCTGGTGCGTGCTCGACGTGTCGCCTTGGCCTGACGGCGTGACCCGCCTGGAAATTGCGCCCTTGGACGACTTCTGCGGGCGGAGCTCGCCCTTTGCCTTCGCGCCCGGCCAGTACTTGTACCTGAACTTGCCTTGCCTGGGCCCGCACGAGTGGCACCCTTTCACCATTTCCTCGGCCCCCTCCGACGGGGTAGTCACGTGCCACATCAAAGCGGCACCCGTGGCGCCGGGGCAAAAGAAAAACAGCACCTGGACGGGGAGGCTCCACGATTTAGCCGTGGCCACCGCTGCCAAACGCAGCAGCGGCGTCGTGTCTTTACAAGTTAGAAAGCGTGTGTTTGTGTGTGCGTGTTTTTGGTTTCGTGTTATCTTCTTGTTGGCATGTTGTGATTCGTCACATTAGACCACGTTTACGCTCCTGCCAATTGTGCTTTTACGAGCAAGCATGTGAAACTGCTTCTATTCTCAACATAATGAACGGACTAACTACTCCTGCCACACACTTACACACCCACAACACACACTCACTCATTAGGCGGACGGGGCCGTGGACCAGCTTCTCCGAGGGCCCGACGGCAACAGCAGCCGCAACCGCGGCTTCGGCGGGACCCCACTTCTGGTGTCGGTGGATGGCCCTTACGGCGCGTGCGTCGACGTGGACTTCCATGATGACTTGCTGCTGCTCGCGGGGGGCATCGGCTTCACGCCCATTCACAGCATCGTGCGGCAGGTAAAAAGAACAAAGGAAGCCAAACCTTGAGCTCGCAAAATCAACGAATTTAGCTCTCTTTCCTACCTGACATTTCTTCAATCAATGATTATTGATTTTCCTCCTGGTGCCTTCCCCCTGTTGTCACAGGTGCGGTCTCGGATGCTGGTGGGCGGGTGCGGCTGCCGCCGTGTGCACGTGATGCTTGCGGTGCAGCGCCGGAGCAACCTGGACCCTTTCCTTGACACCTTGCAGGCCATGGTATGAGAGCTTGAAATTGAGAATGCTCCTGCACATGTGTATTCTACGTGTATATGATGCTGTCGGACACCTAACACAATATTTATTAAGGAGCTCCTTTGTTTTTATGTACCCTTTCTACGTTTCATTTTTTTTTTACTTTTTCGGACTATTTACGTGCATGCCCAGGTGGCGCACGATCTCGACGGCCGTTGCGTGCTCTCAGTTTACGTCGACAACGAACCTGGGGTGCCTACCCTGGAGCCAGAAGGCGGCCATATGTACATGGGTATTCCTTTCAAGGTGCAAACTCAGACTCTCCCTTTTACCAAAGCTTGCGTTCCCCCATTTCTTCAGTTCCTGCATCATTTCGCTTCTGAAATAAATTCCGACTTGTACTCAATTACGCACTTATAATCCTTCGCTTTTGGGCATGTGGTTCGTTTTTTTGGGTCTCCTCTTTCTTACTTACTCAGGTGGGTAAACTGAACCCAGTGCCGGAAATTCGCACGCTCGGCAAGCACAAGGACGTGTACTCGGCGCACGTGTTTGTGTGCGGCCCGCCGGGCCTCGCGGCCACAGCGGACGCTGCCTGCCTTGAACACGGCGTCTCGTTCCACAAAGAAGTCTTTGCCTTCTAGTTAAAGGCGTGAGATGGCGCTCTTTGTGCTTCGGGTTGTCGCATCCTTCGTTCTGGGATGTGGTTTGTGTTGATTTTTGTTTTGTTCACTGCAATCGCCCTCAGTTCGGATCACATTCGGGCTCGTAATAATGAGTTGTTTTCTCATGAAAAGGAACAAGAAAGTGGCCACTTCCAGTCTAATCCAGCCCAAGTGAATGGCTCTCTCAAAAACTCAAAGATAGGCAAGTCCAATTCACAATTCACTCGAGCTGCATATGACATATGAGCAAATCCACTTCAGAAGGCAAGTGGTTGCTCCATTGGCAAATGGCAACTGGCGTCTTTCCTCTTTCCTCTTTCCTCCGAGCAAGCCTTAAGCAAGTCGGTGGGACCACGGTGGGACTGGGACCGAGAACTAAGGAAACGCGCAATCTTAACCCCCACACTCGGCCATTTCCAATCGGCAATTACAACCATGATGACAGCATATGTTGAGCCAATTGAAGGCAAGGAGTTACAGTGCGGTGTATCTAGTCTAGTCTTGTCAATACTCCCCCAAAATACAAATAACAATCAATGTCATGGACCTTGATTGCTCCTATCACAATAGGATTCTTCAAATACAGATCACCTCTGAGAGCGTGTTATTTCTACCCTTGTCTTTCTTTACACTGGGGGAGTATAATCTAATCTAATCTAATCTAATCTAATCTAATCTAATCTAATCTAATCTAATCTAATCTAATCTAATCTAATCTAATCTAATCTAATCTAATCTAATCTAATCTAATCTAATTCTTCGTTGGGCTGGCCACGTCGCTCGGATGCCTATGACTCGGGCGCCGCGGCAGTTGCTTACTGGTTTGGTAGTACACTCAAGGCCGAATAGATTCCCTGAGATGACATGGGGTCGGACTTTAAAGAAGGCTCTAAAGTGCAAAGGACTACCGGTCGACTTCAAGGAATGGTGTGCCATGGCAATAGCGGAGGATAGGTCGGAGTGGAGATCGCGGACGTACTCGAAACATATGCCTCCTTCCGAAAATTGATCCTACAGGGTTCATGAGAGTAAAGATGAACATTGCATTACGCAAAAGAACACTCAGCCCAGTCAGACTTGTTCTGGAGTCCAGTCAGACTTGTTCTGAGGATTCTTCAAAACGCAGCTCTATGCTATATGTCGTTGTTTCTTTGCAATTGGGGAGTATAATCCGACCCAAACACCACTGTGGCATATAGCAACAGAAAAATGTAACCTCCAGAACAAGCCCGACTGGGCTGAGTGTCCTTGTGCGTAATGTAATTGTAATAATTTACTCTCAAGGTGCCCTTCAGCCATCAGGAGGTTTTGGAATGGAATGAGTCAGCTGAATAGGAGGAGGTACTTAGTAGCACGATAGAAAGGGAGGATCAAGGGGAAGAGAACGAGAACAAGGCAACGAAACTGAGTCTATCCGCCCCTATATGGAGGAACGCTTCATTTTTGTCGTTCTCCCCTGTAACCCACTGGGCACCAGCAAGACTTCCCATTTCGTGGCATCGAATTCAACTCTTGTCTTTGTCTTTGACTTGTTCTGGAGGATTCATCAATACGTAGTTTTTTTTGCTATTTGTTGATGTTTCTTTGCAATTGGGGAGTATAATCTAATCTAATCGCTTTCGATTGTGATTTTGGATTAAGATTAGATTCGATTATACCCCCCCAGTGCAAAGAAAGACAAGGGCAGAAATAACACGCTCTCAGAGGTGATCTGTATTTGCACTTGTGGCATGTATCTGCGCGTTCCAGAAGGCTCTATCTGGCGTCTTCCCTCCGAACAAGTCGGCGGGGTCTGAGTGCCCAATGTGCTCCACGTCCCAGGTACACGAGGCATTTCTCCGGGCTATTTTTCGCCCTAGTAGGGCACCGGCTCTATGTTCTTGTCAGGCGGCGGGCGCCAGCCGCTCTCAGCATAGCCTGTCCTCTTTCTTGCTGCATATGGCCAATTATGGATCACGTCGCCGTATGGTGCGGCTTAAATTCCTTTTTAAACCGAGTGAAGCCTCCGCGTGCGGAGGTTTTAAATCTGCCGTGGTCCTTCAGCTCGACTTGCCTGGAGGGCAGAAATGGGCGTTAGCTGAAACAGCTTGTTGTGACCAAACGGCCTCAGCTCGTCCCCTGATTCGGCACGTGGAGAAAACCAAATGTCCGCTCCAACGGACAACAACGCTTATCAACACACTTCTTTCTTTTTTTTTTTTCACTTTTTCCTGTTCTTCAAATTCTTCAAAAGATCGCGTCCTTCTTAACACATTTTCTGGTTGGTGCAGCACCGAAAAAAGTCACTGGCGGAGAAATGCACTTGTGAGTAGGGGGCGAGATCGACATGGTCCCTGGTGCCAACACAGCGCCAACATCCCAAGCTATGAGAAATAATTATCAGAACCCTTCAAGTCTGAGCGATGGTGATCTGGTCGGTGAAGAAAGCACCTCCATGCAGGATATGGCGCCGCAGCCCTCGCGAGAGCCAACTGGACATTTTGACGTTCGCATGGGCGACGTCGTCTTCCTAACTGCACTCGCAAAGGAGGCACATGCGAGCGCGGCGCCAGGCTTATTGAGTTGCGCAGGCCTATTGGTAGGTGATGCCTTGGGCACCCGCCGCCAGTGCACCGTAGTGCCTACGGATTCTCTGGGCCAGCACGTCAAATGCGACACCCCCGAAGGCGCTGTAGACGCGGCTGCTTTCAGACTCGTGCCCCTCGGGGAATCGAGCGATACTAATAGCACACTAGGAAGCATAGCATGGATGGATGTAGCTCCAGCAACTGCTCGCAGTAGTGATGGAAGCAGCGGAGGCAGCAGCCGCAGCGAACGAGGGCGTGGGCTGTTGTTCGGGCAGCCGCTGCTCTTGCAGCACGTCTCGAGTGGGCGATTCTTGTGCACAGGCGAGCCCAACGAATCGCTTGGAACAATTGCTGAAAGTGCGCCTGCAGAGCTAGCACGAGAAAATGGGCGGCTGGCCCTTTTACCGCCTAGCTTCGTTACGCACGGAAGCAGTTCAGTCAGCACCCACAGCAGCGGCAGCATTAGCAGCATCAGCAGGAGACAGCCTCATGGGCGACCTCGCGAATGCATCGTGGCTAGCTGCACGTTTCGCTTCCTACCGTCGATTAATCATGGGAGGGCCGAAGTTTTTACTGGCGGTAAGAATGCTTGCAGTGCCCTGTCGTCATCTACGAAATATGCTCCCCAAGCCTACATGACCCCTCCCCGGCCCTAGACATACTAACCTAATAAAGCTTTGTTGAATACTTATTGCATATTCGTTCGATTAAAATCATTTAGAGCCTACTAGAGATGTGATATGTACCGTCGATGGGCTATGAATGACTTGAGGCCTACTTCTGCCTTTGGGCTCCATTCTTTGGGTGCCTTTACGATGCACTTCGAACTCATCTTTTCTTTTCTCGCACGCATTATTACTGCACAGACCCCCTTCTCCTCGCTACCAATTCTGGCCGACTTGTACGCGCTGGTATACCGCACCCTCCAAGCTCTTTACTCTCTAGTGCATCCAGTTTGCCAACGACCTCGGGAGCTCCGAACCTCAATAGGACCAACAGCAGCAACCAAGTTCGAACTTTAAGGAGGAGAAGCAGCGGCAACAACCACGGGAGCTCCTTCGGTGGAGCCCTCGGGCGAAACACACTAGGTGCTGACTGCTCCTTCGATGCTTGGGCGCGCCCTCACCGCTTTGAAGTGGATGTCAGCCGCTATGGTTCACTGCACGAGGCGCGAGTAGCTGCCGACGGCGGAGCGGAGTGCGGCTGTGTGCAGTGGCAACTCGCACTTGCCGCGGCGGGTAATGATGACGTCATCAGAGATAACATCGACGTGGACCTCGGCAGCAACAGCAGCGGCAGTACTGATCACTGCATGAACCACCGTGCCACCGACAACAGCAGCAGCATAGCACACTTGAGCACAGGCACAGTGATACAGATGGAGTGCCTGGAAGCCGCCGCACTGGTGTGGGCTCCATCCGCTTGCCACCCACTTTTAACGGATTTGGACGGTGCAAGCCGCGTCACTCGGCGTCCCCGTGAAGTGGTGTTGCAAGCTCGCAGCCATTCAACGGCAGCAGCAGCTGTTGATATCGATGTCAGCGGCAGCGCGGCCCGAGCTGCTGTGATGGGCAACAGCAATGGCAGCAGCTCGAGTGGAATCTCACCATCTTTTACGCCTGAAGCAGGAACTTTTTCGACATCTCCATTTTCTAGAAGTTCTCGCAGTAGCAGCAGCAGCAGTCAAAGCGGTAGAAACGCATTCCTGTCTGCAGAAGCTGCTGGAACCCTCCCTGTAGAAGCCTCACTCCGGGGTCTGTTCGTGATTGAAAATGTAGCTACATGGCGGAAAGACGGCCAGCTCACGTCGCCGCAAGCTCCTATAGTAGCTGGGCAAGCCTTGCGCTTCAAGCATTTATTATCAGGGGCGTATCTGGCGGCGCGCACATCCATTCAACAAAGCACCGTAGCTGCGCCAGCAGGTCAATCGCAGCCGGTGCAAGCAGCTCTCGTATTTCCTCCTTGTGAAAACGACGAGGACAACTTGAATGCCGGCAGCGCCGGCAGTGCAAGCTGCGATGATAACGGGGGCGATGGCGAATGCGACTTCCCAGATGAGGCAGCGGAGTTTGCATTGCCCATGGAAACGCGCCGTGCCCGTTTTACCGAAAGCACCGCCTTCGTCTTCACGCTTGCCAAGCCCTCTGCCCGATCATCGTCGTCACCAACATCGCCTTCAGGCCCGGAAAGGGTGCCTCTGGATGCAGCTGTTGGGTGTCTGACTGTCGCAGGCAACGGTCCAGCAGTAGGCGCCATCCTCGGTGGTTTTACTGCCTGCGTGGAAGGTATCGCACCAGAAGTAAGCAGCCACAACAGCACGGGCCGGAACTGCAACCGCCAAGCAGATCAGCGAGAAACATTGCAGTGCCCTTTGCCTGTGGCAAGCGCAAATTTAGCCCAATTCGCACCTTATTCACTCGTGCCAGACGAGCACCACTGGCGCGAAATGTGCGGCCGCTCACCTTTGTCGTTTCAATCGTCCGCGACGGCAACCAATTGTCCTCATAAGAAGTTACCAGGCGCCTTGTTTCAGCTCAAGGCAGTGCCAAAAGAGTTAGCTGCCGTGGCACGCTTTTCACTCAAGTGCTTAGGCCGCGTAGCTGCTTTTGAGCGGTGGATCGCAAACACTAGGTTGCCTATTCCAAAAGGGCGATTTACCACCATGTCAACGGGCGGAAGTGGTGAAGAAGGAGACCAGGATGTGGCAACATTTACCTACGAAACTCCAACCGACGAGGAATTGGCTGTAGCAGACGCTAATAATTCGCATGTAGTCCATGCACACGAGCAATTGCAGCCATTATTAGACGCCCTTTCCGCGTGCGCAGCCTTCTTGCAAGGCCAGTGGTGGCCGGACCTTGCAGACGCCCTTCATGACTTCGGCAGCAGCAACGGAAGCAGCAGTGGTGGTGCCGGCAGCAAAGGTGATAGCGACTTTGCTGCGGTCACAGCTGCATCGCAGCGGGCATTCAGTGATCGTTTCAGTGGAGCTACTCTACAAAGCTCGGGGGCATCATCGTCGTCGTCAGCTGCTTCTACCGTTACCAGCGCTGACCTATCAATGCGGGCCCAAGCACTCGTTCGGGACGCGCGCATTCTCGACCTCTTCTTGCTCGTGTTTCGTGCTTTACGCTCCAATCACTATTCGGGCCAATACGCGGGTGCCGTGCCAGCGCTCATGGGTATCATCGTACAAAACGAGCAATGTTTGCTGCTGGCAGCCCAGCACAACCGGCGCACCCAAGTCGCCCTGGCTTGTGGCCGCTTTCAGGGCTCGCGCTGCTTGCCTGGTTACAACCCTGGGTGGCTTGCCGAAGCTACAGCTGTGGTAGTCGAATGGTCTTCGAATAAATGCGCCGAAGAATTGAGAGAAGGCAGGCCTACACATTTGCTTCGCACGGTCCTTTTTCAAAACCCTCATCTGAGCACCCGGGTTTTGACTGCACCTACTATTGCGTGGTTTGGTGGCCTCGTCCGCACCTACGGCCTTCTCAACCACACCGTGAGCATGCTTTCCAGCGCCTGTCTCTTGGATGATGGTACTAGCGGCTCAGGAGGTTCGAATGCTTTGACGCAAGAACGAGTGCATGCCTGGCTCGCAGCCAACAACAACACCAACAACAGTCATTCGGCGCACGTGAGCAGTGGTGCTAGTGGCTCCATACCAGTGGTGAAAGAGCGTGCGATTACTGCATCTGTTGGGCTCTTCTTTGTGCGGAAGCCTGGACCACAGAACCACCACAATCGAGGCTTGAGTTCCCCTGTCTTAATTCCTTCTTCCGGCAGTGAATCAACTCAAGCAGATGCCAGCAACGTTACCTCTACCACTGCTACAGAGAATTTGGCTGGAGCGTCGGCTGCAGAGGCGCTCGCAGAAGAATGGGCGGAGTATGCAAAGTCGCCACATGCGCAGAAAGACAAAGAAACGTTTCGACGCGAGTCTTTGTTACTGTATGGGCCAGAGCGCATTTTTCGGCTCAGCGTCGGCATTGACCCGCCTGAAAGGGTGCAAGAGCTTTATGGAAGCAATGCGTGGTGCCTCAATTGCCATTTGACCACTTCTCGCCACCGCCATTGTGCCGTGCACGGTGCTTTGCCACCACTGTCGATGGTCTCAAAGGGAGACGCTGTATCAGCTTCATCCACGTACGCTGATGCAACTTCATTGACGAATTTGTCGTCCATGTGCCGATTCATCGACGAAGGCGAACAGCGCGATTTCGCAGCTTACCGTGCCACAGAGCCATTGGAGAAAGACCGGCTGTTGCCTGAAGTTGTCACATGGCTCTCACCTCATACTGCAAGAGCAAAAGCACAGCGTGATCAAAGCAACAGTGCCGCCAGCAGCAATGGTACCACTGGCACTCCTGACAAGACCGTTGCGCATCAAGCGGACTTAGCTCAGTTAGTGCGACTAGCACGGACATCCGAGGAGCATCGTCGCTTGGTCAGGTACGCGCAAGCAAACCTCAACCTGCACCGGGCCCTCGCTACGAGCCGACGCGGTTCTCTTCAAGAAGCACTTCAGGTTTGTCATATACTTTTGACGCTTTCGTTTTATTTTCAGGCTTTGAATTCAAGGGGAAAGACCCTGCAGTATACAAAACCTCTTTCACTTTGTGCTTCTCATATGTCTGCTTTATGTTTGATCGTGCAGTCCAAGTACCCGTACGAGTTGCTTCTGGTGGGTTTTAATTTCTATGCGCTCGGCCACGAGCTCCGCACAGCTTTTATAAACCTACTGGACGAGCTTTATCTTGGCGCTTACCCTCACACGTCGCTTCCTCGAGGCCCTCAGACTGTTCTCTATGTGAGGCCTTTAGCACCGCGACCTCTCCGTGGGTCCATACATGCAGTAGGCGCTGTTGCCACGGACTTTTTGCCTCGTTTCGTAGCCCCTGGCTACAATTTCGTGCTACCTCCCGACATTCGAGTCGCTCTGCACAAGGGCAACTTGACTACTGAAGAATGGGTTCGTAACCGTTCGAGCCATGCGTTTCTGTACCGAGCCTGCCCGGGCAAATTTGACCTCTTAACGGAGTCCTTAATGGATGCACTTGCCGATGAACGGCTCTTGGGTCTAGTGGCAGTGAACGAGCAGGCATGGCTGCAAGAACAAGGTATTTTTGTCTATTTATTGGCGTGTTCCATGACATGCATCGTGATAGATTTATCCACGACTGACTGATTTTATATTCAGGCATTTTTATAAACAACACGGCTGTTTTTGTAGTTCATTAAATTGCTACTTGTGTAAAGCTCCTTTACGAGGGCTACGCCTTTTTTTCTCTCATCCATTTATTGTCATCTTTTGTGTCCGATGTCTCAGCTGACTCTTTGGAGTTTTTGCGAGCATCACTCGGCGTTACTTCCAAGCTTGTAGATTCAGGGTTTTTGTATTCGGTGCAAGATTTGCAAAGGCTCGTGGCCAAGCTCTTTACTGTTGTCGCAGCTCTTGGGGCTTCCACAGACGTTACTCCAACCGCTTTGATGAACAGCCAATCGTATCGCAGTACTGCAAATACGAAAGCTGCTCGAAACAAAGGAGCTGACGACGATAGTGCACGCACCAATGCTCGCGCTCGCCCGTCTCCACAGATGTCGCGTCGGAGCCCTGAACTCGATCGCAACCTGCTTGATTCAGCATTACAGGAAGTGGATGACAATGGATCAGAGGACTTCGTTCTCGAATCTCCGATGCTTAATTCTTTTGCAAGTCCTGACGACTCGTCTCCAATTGTTCTTGAAATGGTGAACAATCCATTGGCAGGATCTAAAGCCTTTCCAGCGGTACCGCCACAAATGACACCTTTGCCTCCTCCAGCTAGCCAAAGCACCGAACACACCGATGGCGCTCAAAGCAGCACTGGTGAATCCAAGATCAACCGCGAAAATGGTAACCGCGCCATGGTGCTTGGAAGCGAAGACGGCAACTTCGACGACAGCGACGACGAAGAAGATCGCGTTGACGACGACTTGTGGGATGAAGTAACAGTTGCCGCAACCCGGAAAGGCCTCAATGCGAACATGCTCAAGCTGGTGTTTGGCCGAGCCAATACAGCAGCTCTCGTCTTGCACGATGAACTTCGGCCTGACCAAACTCTTGACGTCGTTGAGGAACGCCAGCTGTGGACTTTCGGGCAACAATGGCACTACACGTCGAAGCTTCCGTTTGTCACAGTCCCCACTGCTGGCAGCAGCGAAAATCCTGCTGTGGTAGAGCAGTACAACAAAGACCTTCAAGTGCGCAAGAAAGGTGGCTTTCGTGCTTTTGTCGCTTATCACCAGAAGCATTCGTCGCTGTGGTCGTCATCAGATCGGGCAGATAACGATGATGCCGACGGTACTGACGATGCCGATGATACCGACGGCCCCGAATTGCAAGGCCCGTGCACTGCGCCGGATTCGCCTGACGGGTTGCCACCAGTCCCTTTCGGGTCGGAGGCGTCGTTGCCGCCGGGATGGACCACCTGGCGTTGGCTGGAGCCGTGGAGACTGGACACGCTATATCTCGACGCTCGTGGCAGTCAGGGCGATAGTGGCAGTAATGGTGGACTTGAGTTAGAGGACTGTGCCTGGGGGTACTCTTCGTGCTTGCATTCAAACCGAGGACCCGTCGAGTGGGAACCTACCGAGCGCCGCGGGCATCTGTACCGACGGCGCATTTGGCGACGGCGGCGCGAGCGCAAGAGCGCGGTGCAGGTAGCTCTCGAGCTGGTGTCTCAAGGACACTGTTCCATCAAGAGTTGCCGAACTGCCATCGCTGCTAGCCGCGAGCATGCAGTCTCAGACGCACGTCAGCACGCACGCACTCTGCGTATCGCGGCAGTTCCCGTGCCGGCATCTTCAACTCGCACTGCCACGGTAGAATTTGCGGAGAACTCTGAAGGCATCTGGGACGACGCTTCTGGCATCACCGAGGGTACTTCCTTATCCTTTTCCTCCTCTGAAGGCACCTCCAAGGCTATCATGCGGCCATCGGCGAAGCGCCTCGACGTCGACCTCTTGGCCTCGTCGTGCAAACCGCTCAAAAGCGTTGGCAATCTCGCACCATCATCATCGACGTCATCGTCATCGTCAATGTCAACGATGTCGCTCATTGGCACCCAAGAAGAGCTCAATGCGGTGGCCACCCTCTGTGTCATGCTGGACTTGCCGATGCGATCGCGCGTTGGGCAACCTGCCAAGGTAGCTCGCGCAGCCTTTGATGCAGCTGCGCGTTTAAAAACTGGGAGTGTAGACAATAGTAGCAGCAGCTTAGGAGCTAGCCCGGCTCTAGGACTGCAATTTTCGCCCTTTTCAAGTACTGGCCGCCTCCTAAATGAAGCGGCCAAGGGAGCCTCCGCAAAGCTCCACGACAAAACATTCGAGACGGCTCACGGCGGGTGCACCAACAATAGCAGCGATAGCGGCCGCGGTAAAACGCTTATCAATGAAAGCGCTGCCCCGCTCGGAGAGCTCGAAATCGCAGCTGCGCTTCTCACCAAGTACAAGTGCTACGGTCACACCCTTTCGATGCTGGAACGCGTGCAAGATAAAGCTGTCACTGTGCGCGTGGCGGCTCTTCTCGAAAGGCTCCGAGAAGCGTTCGTCTTCAGCAAAATTCCAGCGGTTCATGTCGCGTCCCAAGGCAGCGGGAGTCAGGGCGGTAACGGCGACGGAGAGTACGAGCGCGACTTGAGGCGCATGTTCCTGGCCCACACGGCTGGGAATGACGTCAGCAGCGTGCACGAAGTGCACCGTATTTGCTTTCACGTGAGCGGCAGCAGCAGTGTTGTCAGTCCTGTTGGCAGCGGCAGCAGCAACAGTAATAACAAAGGCAACGGTAACCCGAATAGCGGCAACAGTGGCAACAGCGGCACGAGCGATGGTCCTGGCTACTTCGCACGAAGGTCGAGCAGCAACCGGATGCTCGGGCGAGATGCCTCAGCGAGTGCTCAAGCCCGGGTCGTGCACGCACAACGCACCCCTGACGGCCGCCCCAGAAGCGCGCAAGAAGCCCGCATGTCGACCCGCCGCGTAGTGCTGTTCGTGCGGCGCCTGCAGCAGGTGTTTTTCGACACGGGGTTGCACCCCAAGGAAGTCTTTGGCCGGTTCATGCCCTCCAAGCCCGCTAACGGACTGCCACCCCCGAAAGTGGGGGCTTCGAGCGTGGAAGCTCTCAAGGCGGTGTCGAAAGAGGACTGGGCCCTAGGGGTGCCTCCGCAGCCCCTAGACCTCGTTACCTTTCAGTGGCTGCTCTCGGGTTTAGGCTTCACCCTTTCCAGCGATGACGTCGCCAGTTTGCGGGACGCGTTCTGTGATGATGGTGAAGCGGCGCTGGAGGCAGCCGAAGCAGCTGCGTTTGCTGCCGGCCACCGCCTGAGAGGGGGGCAAGGCAACTGGGGCGAGCGCAGAGCCTCCAAACAGGCAAGCCGCCTGAAGGCCGCTGCCGCACGGGTGGCGGAGCGGCGGCTGCGCGCGGCCCAACGCCAGAAGCACGTCGAGCTGGTCGACGCAGCCAAGTTGTTGGCGTGCTTGGAAGCCGTGCCCCCACCGGTACCAGCAGAGCTCAGTGCACCGGGAGAAGAGCTCTGGGCCAGCCTGTTCAAGCCAGAAGAAACGCCAGCATTGGACCCACTTCGCCTCAGCCAACCTCCGGCAGCAACATCAGCGGCAGCAGCAGCTTCGACGACAACAGGAGCTACAGCGAACACTTCTCAGACCTCCGAGGCAACAGCAGCAGCGCCGCCCGAAGAGGGTCTGTTGCCAATGTACCGCATCTTCCTGGAAACCAGCCAAGCAGCTGCAAGTGGGGCTGCTGGCGTGGCGCCTACCGCGTTCGCGCTCGCTGAGCGGTCCTTGCGGTGCATGTTTCGCGCATTTGAGACCCGCGCTGAAACGCTGACTGCCGTGGAATCAAGCGACCCCGTGCACCCCCCGCTGCGGCACTCCCCCACGGGCCATTCAGACCCAGCCAATGGAGATGTAGTGCGAGGCTTAACCCTGCTGCGCCACAGCGTGCAGCGGCTCCTGTCGTGGGCTCGTGATGGACCTGATGGGTCGTCCGACTCGCAAGTCGCGTCCGTGCTTGCCCGTGCTCAAACCCTGTTCCGATACTTGGCTCACTTGGTGATGGCCCAGCGCCGAGCCGGCAACTCCGACGCGTCACGGGCGCTTTATCAGTACCTCCTGGTGCAGGCCGAAGCCAGCAACTGGGCCATCGACATGCTTTGCTTGCCTGGGATTGCAGCTTCAACGCCTCATTCAGCGAGCAGTGCAGCAGGTCGAAGAGACAGCGCGCGTACTGGAGAGCAACTTGAAGTGCCGATGGATATGGTTCCTTTGCGCACAGCCTCAGCACACTTGTTGCTGGTACTTTTGGAAGGCTGCGACCATGCAGTCGTAGAGCACATTGTGCGAAGGTGGCCTGACGTGTGTGCAGCAATGCTGGCGGTGCCTGACGGGGCAGGGCAATTTAAGAATGGCATTGTTCAGGTAGTGGCTGCCATGCTGAAGTGGGTTGGCGGAAGCGTAAACGAGTCAACATTGAACAGTTGGGCAGCCGCCATCAGACGTTGGGATCTAGGTACAGATACGGAAGCTATCGATGAAGATTTAACGCGCCACGAAGATGCTATTGCTTACTTTGGCCTCCTTGAAGTGTTTCTCATGGATTGCAACAACGTCCCAGTCCCTTCGATACAAGACTCCGTGTTCCGCGCGCTCACCAACCAGAACCTCATTCTCACGTTTTACGACGCCAGCTCTCCTGAGCCCTTCGTGGCTCAGCCGGGCTTCGAACGCCGCCGCGCTTTGCTGCGAGCGTCCGAAGAGCCGCCGCTGGGCGAAGACGCATCGCACGCCGAAGGTGGGCCGGTGTATGGCTCGTGGGACGAGATGATGGCCAACGCAGACAAAACTCCAGAAGTACCCTCGGCTGGAGATGATCAGGACATCAGCGAGCCAGAGGCAGAGCACTACATGATCATGCTGCACGCGCGGTCCCTGCACTGCTTGTCGCTCTGCTGCCGTGGCACCCATGAAGCAGCGAACACTGCTGCACTGTCTGCTGTCGAGTTGCTGCCCGTGCCCGCCCTTGTGGCGTCCCTCTGCGACACGACCACGGACGCCTTGACGCGCAGTGGTGGCGCTGACTGGGTCCCAACGGTTGGCGCTGAAGCCGCGATTCACATGGGCCGCGGCATCATGGTTGCTCCTTGGGGCCACACGATTGCTCTTCGTGCCGCCGCGGCTTTCCTTGACCACACGGTTCTCTGCCGCACGCCACCTGTAGGCCTCGACAACGCGTCTTCTCCTTCTTCACGCGCAGGCAACGTAGAGTGGCCTTTGCCAGCTTTGCGTGCCGTTGACCGGTACAACCTGTTGCTATGGGCTGCCGATTGTGGCACTTTGCTGCGGCGTTTTGCGCGAACGCTAACAGAGCACGCTGCGTACGCTCGCACCGACTATGGAGCCGACGCCTTTGCTCGAAACCGCGACAAGGGCCAGCTTCGCTTGAGCCACGGGACTGTTGGCGCAATTTACCTCGCCAGTAATGGCCATGTCACTGCTCAAACCATTCATTGTTTGCTGGGCGCATTGGTGCCAGCTTTGGCAACTCTGCACTTGTGTTTGCGCCCCGTGCCTGCGCATGATCCTCGCGAAGATGGGCAGATGTCGGACAATCCCATTCATGATAGTGTTGAGTACAGTCAAAAGATGTCAAACGCTCATGCTGTGGCATGGACCTCCATTCACAGCTCCTTGGTGGCTCTCTTAGAGTCACCGCTCGCAGTACGCCATCTTCAGCGAGTTGCTAGCGCAATCTGCCCAAATCTTCGATACAAACTCGACAACGAATTTCTGGCAGCTGCGCGTAAATTGCGCGCTCGGCTTTTGATTGATGCTATGGTCACGGAAGAAGAAGACGAAGAAGACGAAGAAGCTCGCAGTAGCAGCGTCGATGGTAGTGGCAGTGATAGCGGCCATGGTGCCGCATCGAGCAGTCCTGTCACGAACCAAGAGTCTCAAAGCGTTGCCAGCTCTGCCAAGGGTGCTTCTAGTGTCGACTCATCATTCTCCTTCGTAGATGTCTGCGAAGTAGCAGAAGACGCGCGTAAAGATTTTGCACACCTCGTTGAAGTATCTTCAGACCCACGTCACCACGTAGCGCTTGATCAAGGGTATTGTACCTTCGGCTCGGTTACTAGCAATTTGCACAGCCTGGGAATAACGGTGTCAAATCTTCCTCTTCAAATGTGCAAGCCTAGCGCTTTACGGAAAGTTTTCAGCCGATTTGGAAGAATCCGTTTTGCGTATATCCGCTCCATGCCTGCACGAAAGAATCGAAACGAAAAGACTAGCACCAGTGGTGGGACCGCTTCTGTGTACTTCGACTTGGCATATAGATGGAATTTTGGCGGCGCTTTTAGTGGTCACGTGTTTGATGCCGATGAGTACATGCTGTCCTCTGAAAGCAGCGACGCCAACAAAGAATTGATTATCCGTGTGGTCTGTCTCCCTACATATACCAGCAATGAAATCAGAGTTAAGCGGAGCGACCACGTAGTGACCTTGCTTCAGCGAATCAGCACAGAATTAACTGATGGTGTTCCCGTCGTTGACCTTACGATGGCCATGAATAGCCTAGAATTGCGCCGAAATTATTCGATGGGAACTCTACATCGCCATTTCGACCCATCGGGCAAATTCGGTGCAAATTGGAATCAGGTTGAGCTGGCGAACAACTCAACAAGCACTCCTGCAAAGTGGGTAAAGCACGAAGGAGGAGTCTGGGCGGAAGCTCCTACCCCGGCCCTTACTCTTGTCATTTCGTGGAACCCAGCAATAGCTGCTGCTCGCTGCTTAGATGGTGTGCTTTCGTCCTTTTTGGTCCAAGCTGTCACATCTAAGAAGGGCACCTTGAACACAACTACTCCCACAAGTAATGTGCAAGCCTCTAAATTAACAGATGAAAGCACAGAAATCTCATCGGAAACAGAAACGCTAACCAGTGGAATGACATCTGTGTCCCTCGAAAAGAATGGCCTTTTGAAGTCGGACGTCTCGGATGCTCCAAAGCACGTGGAAGGTGTGTCTGTTTTAGTTGAAGACTCCAGCATAGAATCATTTTGGCGTAAATATGGAGAAGCTCTACGTGCTTCTACCAGGGTAACGGATGCTATTGATGCCGAAGCAAGCAATCTTGCAACTTTCTTTCTTGAGCTCCCAAAGCGCAGTAGCGGGACATTTCGAGAGCCTGAAGTTTTGGCGAGTTTCATCAAATTTGTCCGCACCTTTTTGGAGACGCGTGACAACTCCTACAATGTCATGTCTGATGCGCAAGATTTGACGGCGGCTCAAATAGTTGAGCTGCTCTGCCGGATGGCTGCACTTGCTGCACCAGACAAGCCCTTCAGGCTGAATGCAACGTGGTCTGATCTGAGGCTTGCAGGCATGCAGAATGCACCCACGGCATCAGCCGATCTGAACGCGGATCGACGAGTCGTTGCCGACGAATATTCACCTCAAGAAACTTCACGGCTGCTCTTCCGAACCGCACTGGTTGAAGCTGGCGCCTTGGAGCTTTTAATTGACGTTCTCTCTCAAAGGGATACTAACTTGTGCCGCTTATACCACGCTGGACTCAAGCTCGGCAAATTTATTTTCAGTGGCGGGAACTTGCGTGCACAGAACTTATTAGCAGAGCATCTGCGCCGGAGGCAAAATACCTACATGGTTGGAATGTTCTGCGGAATTGCAGACTTCGCAGCAGCCCACTTTCGCCGGCGAGCTGCAGCTATTGATCTCCTCGGAGTCCAAGTTGGCGTCCCGTACGCTGGTTGCAGCCCCGAGCGTTTAGAGCACCTGCGCGCACGCGCCGCGAAAAAGCTTCCAACAGGCGCTCCACTAGACCCAGCAGTATTTGACAGCGGCATTAGCCGCCGAGGAGGGCAGCGTGCTGCACCTGTACCCATCAAAAGCGTTCTTGAATTGTGCAAAATGCTTTGTGAAAATCACCATCGCCCCATGCAAGATATACTTCGTGATTGCCAGGAGTCTCAGGATAGTTTTGGAAGCTCAGCTGACCGAGATGATACTTGCACCGATTCATTCTCAACAGAGTGGATGAAAAAACTAAATGCTGGATTTTCTGTAAAGTTCATCGAGTCGTCCATAAAGCTCATAGGTGCTATTACTGGATCTACCATAGCGACTGCTCCAGATTTACAGCACCTGCGTGGCTCTGCTTTCCTACTTTTTGACATCGCGATTGACTTTCTCACTGAATGTACTCAAGGCCCGAACAAACAAAACCAAGCGGCCATAATTAACTTCCAGGGGTCACTTCACATCGTGCGTTGCCTCAACATATTGTTCAGTTGGATGCCGGGCACACACTTTCTGTCAATTCACTCCCCATTTGTAAATCTCTGTACCGATTGCGCCCACAAAGCAGTGGTTTTACTGCATGCGCTCATCGAAGGGCGTCCCGCATCTTTCTCAGATCCTGTGGTGTGGAAAATATACTCCACAATCTCAGCAAATGCATTTCTCTATCGCCTCGACAGACTCGCAAGTATTGTTCACTTTTTAGACAAAGTACGGCACAAGAAAGCGATCAAGTTGAAGCACGACGCGAAGAAGGCTAAACTTGCCCAAAGTTTCGAATGTTTTTATGGTTGGTGTGGCCAAAGGCACATTCGTTCGCTTCATGCTGAACGAAGTCGAGTATCATTCGAGACAGTTTTCCTTCAACTTCGAGATGGCGAGCAACTCAGCGAAATTCCACCTGCAAATGAAATAGAAGCACCTTGGCAACGCCAATACACGAGCGAATTTCATTACCATAACCTCATTTTCATCGGAGCCATTTTTGTCACTTTCGTTGAGGCACTTCACTCTATTGAAGCCCCGTATGGTGCATCTAGGTTTCGCCTGCATGCAAACCGCAACTCAACAAAGGGAAACGAAGTATCAGAAGCTAAGCATTCAGAGCTGCTCTTTTCAAGCGGCGCTGAAGAGAACGATTCAGAAGACGAAGAGGACAGCAGCGACGATGATGCTAACGCAAATGAGGGAACAATGGTGTTAATGCAAGCAAATGCCAATCACGGGGAAATTGCAGATCGAGTTGGTATCCCGACGACATCAACTTCACGAACAGCGTCAACAGCTCCTTTTCCTGACCTGTTTGGTTCCATGGGCGATGAAGCCATGATTTTTGAGCAACAGCTCGAGAAAATAAGGTCATTGCAGATGCTTCAGACCAAAAAGTTTGGTCGCCAGCGTCGCATGTTCAGCGATTTGGTTCTTTCGATCGAGGTGCAAGATAGTGACCATGGCCTAGTCCGTGTATTTTTCCCGCGGCCAGCCGTGTGCCTATTTCTATCAGAGCAGCAAAAGCAAACTGTATACGAACGTCTCGATTTTACGGCTGCAGACTCGCAGGTTCTGCGTGAATTCTTGCGCATGTTCCGATCGATAACTGACGAAATCGCGTACAAAAAGCGATTGGCGAATAAGCCCTTGCTTGGTATGTTCCTCCGTGTCACCACGAATGAGAGCTACGAAGTGTTTCCATGGTTCCTAGCCATGTCCATCAACTTCATGTTGGCCATTTCCATCTCGCACACCGGTTCCGATGGCCTAGGCCCGTACGAGTTCGATCCGCCCTCCTTCGAGCGTGGCGTCTTTGGACTCGGGACGCTGCTCTTGGCCGCAAACCTTGCTGAAGTCATAAGTACACTGGCACTGCAGGCACCTATCCTTTGGGCAGGCATGTATCGGCGAATTGGAGACGAGTGGCTCCGTGAAGATCGCCTTGGTCCCGTGCCTGCTCGTGACGTTATTTCTGACGTTATTCGTGCGTTTTCTTTTCCAGCCGCCTACTCCGTCACCGCACTGGTTGCGCGCGAGCTTCTGATGGCAGCTGGTGTCGACCGGCAGTCCATAGCCCTGACACAAGTGATGCGATTCCTCGCGCTTATCCTCGCCTTGCCTTTCGTGCGCGCTGCGCGCAAATTATTTGGGAACCGGCCATTCATTTTGAACTCCGGCGTCCAAGCCATCGTGCTCGCTTACGACGCGGCTACGATGGAAGGCTTGCTCTGGAAGCTTGTCTTCACGACCATCAACGTCGTGGCCGTCAGTGGGCACCCACTGTTGTTCAGTTTCCAAATTTTGTCTGTACTGAACTTCTCACCGACTTTGCGCAACGTCGTGAAAGCAGTCCGTGGGCCCATTGAGCAGCTTCTCATGACGTGCTTCTTGGGTATGCTTGTCATTTACATTTTCATGGTAATAGCATTCTGGGCTTTTCCCGAAGACCTTCAAGACAAAGCTGGATATTACCCTCAACCTGAAGATTGCGACATTGCTAACGACGTCGATGCGTGCGAGCAACCAACCATGTGCAAGTCCATGATCAGCTGTTTCGCTGTTTTCATGGTCAATGGGCTCATTATGGGCGGGGGTATTGGGGAGTTCATCTCGTCGGAGCTCGGGAACGCACCGCCAATCGGGGCCGACCGCACGATGAGCCGCTACCTCTTTGACCTTGCGTTCTTTGCCGTGGTCACTATTGGTCTGCTCAACCTCATTTTTGGTATCATTGTCGACACTTTCTCTAGTTTGCGCGAGCACGAAAACGAAGAACTTCGAACGAGGAACAACAAGTGCATTATCTGTGGCCTCACACGTCAAGAATTCGAGCGCATAGAACCAGGTGCGTGGCGCAACCACTACAAGTACGAGCACAACATTTGGGCGTATTATTGTTTCCTAGTGCACCTTGAAACCAAGGAGCCAACTGACTTCAATGGCCTCGAAGACTACGTGGCTTCTTGCGTTCGCCAAAACAGCATCGCTTGGATTCCCCGAAACGCCAGTATCTTCCTTGGAACTACATCAAAAGACGAAAACCCAGAGGCCCCGCCGATTAAAAATCCGGATAATTCATGAGTTCGCCATAAAGCGCGCATGCTTGTCTAATAAGCAGCTAATCAAAGGAGGTCGTTTCCCGCAAAAGGAGAAAAAAACAAACCTTTGGCCTCTTGCGGAGCAAAAAAACAAGAGAGAATCGCGTCTACACGAGAACGTTCTCAAACTCGAACTCGAACTAGGACCAATGCACATTCAAATGACACAGAAGCCAACGGAGCGGGCAGAAGTATACGCGCGTGCGTTGCGCGCAAGTCAAGTCGTGAAGTTTGAGGTTTGGTTAGAAGGGTTGTTTGTAGAGAACGTTAGCACGGTCCTGTACCGTACTAAGTACCAAAAAATCAACAAGTCCCGAATACTTCATTGGTACATCAAGTTAAACAGCATATTCAGCTCAGCACTGAACTTCGCTATCACTACAGATGTCACAGCTCACTAGCCCACTTACGAAATTTCTGCCAGTTCTATATTGTATACTCTAAACTCAATATTCCGTGGATGGAACTCAAACATCGGGGCCTGGGGCCCACAAGTCCGATTCAATTTCATTCAGTGATCTCGGCTAGGGGAGATTCCTAGTTTTCTTCATGCGTGCTATGGCCTCATAAGGGCGGCTTTCAGCAGAAGGGCCCTTAAAAACTTCCAGATCGCAACTCTAACATATTCCGTAGCATTGACTTGCTAACTCTTTTCGATTGAAGCTTACACCTATATACCACTCTAATCAGCTGGTATGGTAGCGCGGCCTCGGGCGGCGTCTTTCGCACGAGCGCGCACGTCGCTGAACTTCGCCCCGCCGTTGAATTGGACCACAGCCACCTGGAAATGGTCAAATGAACATGAGAACAAAACCCAGAAGACCTTCCTTTTCAAGAGCACAAGGACAAGGGAATGCATTTCATGTACAAGAAGAGAGAAAAAAACATGCAATTTTGATGTGTGTAACGCCAACAATGCCTAGAGTTCAGGGTGCATAATGACGTTATTACCGCCGTGTTATCGCGGCTGTTGTCGATGCCAGCAGCCTTCGTGTGGGCCACTGTGACGATACGTGCCCAGTTCGGGAGATGGTCGAGGGCCATCCCTACGAGGTCGTCGACCTGTTTGCCAATCCACAGACACACTTGAGATTGAGTTACCGCCCCAGGGCCAGCACGGTGAGCGAAGAAACGCGCGAAAGGTGAGAAGAATCCATAATTTCAATCCACGAGTGAACTGCGTCGGACCGACGCACACATTGCTGCCTACAAGCACCCACAAACCCACCCCTGTATACCTGGTCGGGCGGCGGCCTGGGGCGCCACGGCAACCGCGCGGTCAAGTGCTGCACCAGCTCGGCTCTCGGCATGGTCGCCACGCGCCGCTGCACAAGGAAAGAGTGTAGCGCGTCGCAGAAAGACGGCAAGCTCGCCAGCAGCCGCTGCTTGCGCCGCCCCGCTTTCCCCCCCGCGTCGTGCTCCACTTGCGCTTTGCTCTGCTCCCGCTGTGCCACGCGCGCGCGCAACGCTGCTTGGGTTGTGGCAGCACTAGTCACTGGCGTAGGTTGGTCCGCAGCAGCAGCAGCAGCAGCAGCAGCAGCAGCAGCAGCAGCAGCAGCAGTTGCCGTGCTTGTTGCTGCTGCGTCTCCGCCACTGCTTTCTAAAGCAGGTACACTTGACGAAGCTGTAGCGGGGGGAGCTCCGAGTTGGCTCCGTGCCGTTGGCAACGCTGCTTTTGATGATGACCCACTTGTACTAGAAGACGCAGAGCCACCCACATCGTGTTGGCCAGGCAAGGGCGCTGCAGGCACGTTCAGTTCCAAGGCGCCAAATGCACTGGCAGCCGCTGCAAGATTACCGCTGTTTGCTAACATTGCTGCATCTGCAGCTGTGCTTGTTGTGCTTGCGGAGTCGCCGGTGGGTTCGCTGACAGAGCTGCTGCTGCCACTCGAGGCTGAAGGCGCAGAAGACTGGAGAGTTGTTGCACCCTTGACTTGATTCGTAGCTGCGTGTTCTCGCAACAATTTGATGATTTTGTCGCGTCGCGCGAGAAGCCTAGCTTCGGAGAAAGCAATCCGGCGCCGTGATAAGAGAGCAGCGTAGGAAGACTCGGGGGCTTCTGGATCGATAGCGGGCGAAGATGGTGTTGCCAGTGGGGTTACAGCTGCTGCTGGTGCTGCAGCAGAAGTTGCAGCGCCTGCTGTTGCCACTGCTGCGGCCTCGCTCACTTCGTCAGGCCCGAGCTCCACGGAAAGATCGAAGTGCGCCAGCGACTTCGACGGCGGCGGCGGCATGGTCGTGTCCTGGCTGCCTCCCTGCGCAGACGCCCGCACGCTGAAGTCGCGGTGCCTGCCGAGGGCGCTGTGCCCTCGCACAAGGTAACACCCCGGCCACAACGTGAGCATTTGGCCCAGGTGGCGTGGGTGAAGGCTGCGGCCCGCTGAGTTTTCCACAGCGAGCTTGAGCTTACCCAGCACCGCGGGTTCCCCACGCCGCCCGAAAAACACGAGTGCCGTTTCTAGAGCCAGCCAGCGGTCTAGCATTGCCTGGTGTGCAGGCGGCAGAGGAGCAATGTCAACCGGGGGCTCGGTTACCATTTCAAACGCGATTCCCGTGGCGGCAGACCCAGATATAGATGAATCGGATACAACTGAAGCATTCTTCAGCCCCTTCTTCGCTTGCGGTGTGGGTGATGCTGCAGCCCTAGCCCTCTTGGACGGCGATGGAGATGCAGACTCTTTAGGTTTGGCTGGCGAAGGAGGTAGCTTATTCTTTGTACTAGGCGCAACGCCAGCTAGTTTGGCAGCGCGCTTCGACATCAGAGTGTTGCGTGAGATTGAAGGGCCACCGTACAGTCGTTTCGCTACTGTTATAGGTAATAAGCAAATAATACCGCTGCTTACGAGCACAGAACTCTTTTCTGAATTAGGGCGGCCAAGACAAAGCCAATGCCCTTTGCTTCGATTCGTGAAGGGGTGATTCACGCGCAGCGTTCGATTCCTAAACGATTTCAAAACGCGTGAATGAGCTGATGCGCTGATTCGAAGTGCTGTGGAAAAGACGCGGGAAATTTCCCCTCCTGCTGCTTCATGCTTCATACTTTTTGTATACCCCCCTGTAGTTGTAGAACTGCAGGGAGGAACACGTCATCACGTCATCAACCCTCGCCAGCCAGCCTGAGCTCCTGAGGCTCCGGAGCGGAGGTCGTCGAAAAGATTAGACGACTGAGTGGGACTAGTAGCCCTATCTGTGTGGTTACGGTAGACCAATGGCCAGTCTGCGAGTGTTGCGAAGCTCACTGCTGCATGCAGCGCCTATTCGAGTATCCTGTGTGTCTGCCGTGCCTGGGCGTTCAGTAGCCAGCTACAGCGACCGCCTGTGGCCACACACACCGCCTGCACAGCCTCTTCTCCAGAGCGCTACGCGTCGCTGCTTCCATGCCACCTCCAATGTGCAAAAACGAGACTACTTTGACGTTCTTGGGGTCAAGAGGGGTGCTTCAGATAAAGAGGTTAAGAAGGCCTACTTCGAAATGGCCAAAAAATACCACCCAGACACGAACAAAGACGACGAAGGTGCTAAGAAAAAGTTCCAGGAGGCAGGCGAAGCGTACAGTGTCCTGAGCGACTCTTCCAAGCGGCAAGCTTACGAGCAATTCGGCCACGCTGGAGTAGACAACTCAGCCGGTGGCAATGGCGGCGGTGGGGGCTTCGGCGGTGGAGGTTTTGGTGGTGGTGGGTTCGGCCGCGGTGGCTTTGGTGGTGGGTTTCAGGGCCAAGGCCAGGACTTGAATGACTTGTTCGAAGAGCTCTTTACGGGGCGGCGGCGGGGCCCCAAGCGAGGCGCAAAGATGCAATATCGCTTACGGCTGTCGTTCATGGAGGCCGTCCACGGCGTAGAGAAGAAGCTTAACTTCCAGTTCCAGGTAGAATTGGATTGCTGTTCTTCGAGGCGCTATGGCTGAGGGCTTGGCAAGCTTAGGGACTGCCACGACGTCAAATGAGAGTAGTGATTTTTTTTTCCTTTGAGCTGTAGATTTCTAGAATCTTGTTTTGAGGTAATGTTTATGACTGGCTGTAGACTGTTCTAACGGTGGCGTGCGTGTGTGTTGCTTGTGCGTGGTCTCTGATGTGTGGTGCTAGGGTGCGGTGGATCCTAAGACCGGGCGGCCCAACGTAGAGACCCGCGACGTCACCGTAGACGTGCCACCAGGGGTTGAGTCCGGGATGTACATGCAGATGGACGGCGAAGGGGCCAGCGGAGACCCAGGAATGCCGCCGGGAGATTTGTTCATTGAGTTTTCCGTGGACAGCGACCCGTACTTCAAGCGCGACTCGGAAAGAGCGGAAGACGTGCACGTGGAAGTAAGAGACACGCAGTGCTATCGAAGTGGAGCAAAGTAAAATTGCGATAGAACAGCGACATTGTGGTAGCCTAGCATACTAATGTGCCCAGCATATTTTTTGGAATCATGAGGTGTTTACGTACCACAGTTATTTTCTCTAAAAGAAATTGAACTGAGGTCCAACCACTCTTTCTTAACTCCCTTGCTCCACCCTTACCAGGTACCCATCTCAGTAGCTCAAGCAACTTTGGGCGCCACCATTGACGTGCTTACATTAGACGGCATGGTAGAATTAGCCGTCCCCGCTGGCACGCAGCCTGGCGCGAAACTCTTCTTGCGCGGGAAAGGGGTGCACCGCGTGAAGAGCAGCGGCCGAGGCAGCCAATACGTGCACCTGAAAGTGCAAGTGCCCCGCAAACTCACGCCGCGCCAAAAGGAACTCATGGAAGAGTTTTTGGCGGAAGAGCAGACCCCAGCCGCGGCCAAGGCAGCCAGCAGTGGCGGCAAGCCAGACGCGACGGCTTCTTTTGCGAAATTGTGCGAGCGCACGTTCGCGAAGCTGAAAGGTTACCTCAAGCCCGAGGAAAAGAAGAAGGATTCGAAAAAGGATGAGAAGAAGGAGTCTGAATAGCTTTATGATTCTGTTTTTGCTTCGTCAATTAGTTTTATTTTTGGTTTTGTCTATACGCCCCACTCCGGCTTCAGTTAAGTAAACCACCTCGCCTTTGATGAAGCCATGGAAAAAGGGCGCAGTATAAAGTATTATGTTTATTTCCCTTATTTCTTTTTCTAACTGCATAGTTGAGCCAAGGACCTTTTTTCCTCGCCCGAAAAGAACTAATTCTGCATTCCAAGAACAACTAACTATTCAAAATCTACTGTAGTGCTGTGAAGACTAGAAGTTTGAAGTGCATGGCGGTTCAGCGAACCGCGAGCTATAAGCTGGCACTAAAGGCCAAAAGGAGCGTCCTTCGCATAAACAAGAAAGCGAAATGGACTCAGGCGTATTATTCGAAGAGAAAGAGGAAACTTGCGAGTAAAATGTGCTCAGGCCACTTCAAGGACTCCTACTGGTAGTTCTGGATGGTTCCACTGCTGCTGAAACTTTTGAACGAGGGGGCACCCGCATGGCTGACACCATCATTCAACAAGTGTTCCGCGAGCCCCGGATTCGTGAAACTCTCGCCGCTGCTGCCAGCCGACCTGTGGCCTAGCCGCGGGCCGTGGCCACCGCCGCCGCTGCTGCTCAAGGGGCTTGCCGCCCCGTGGTGCACCGCTGCCCCCCTTTCCGGGTCAAACGCGCCGGAGCCCATGAGGTAGGCCTGAGGCTTGTTCGCACCGCGCATCTCTTTGGGGACCCGAAACCGCGGCCGAGTGCTGTGGTGCAGCCACAGTGACACCACCACGCCAGTCACAATGAACACGGCCATTACGGAGTAGCGAGAGCTGTCTCTGCAAATGGAAAGCCAGCCCAGTAAGACCCCACTCAAAATGAACGACGCAATGCCCGCGAGATAGATGCGCACCGCCCATTTGCGCTCTTCGTACATCCCTTCTGTTGCTCTGCAATTATCACACCATGAAGAAAGCAGAGAGAATGAAGGTCAGAAGGCTGTGCGCATCAAGAAGATTCAGGTACTTGAATGCTGACTTAATAATTCAAAACGCGGCGGGTGTCAGCACGTCTAGGCAACAGGGTAGGATGCAAACACTTGAAACTAAAAGCGTTCCATACCTTTTCATGGACTCGAAGTCTTCGCCGCGAATGCCAAGGTCAGCGCCAAATACGAGCGACCATGAAGTAATGGCCACGACGAGCACGTTAAAACCAATGCTGAAGGACACTGCGGCCGCGAAAAGTATCTCAGGCGTGGAGTCGTAGGAGCGGCAACCGTAACTCTCATTGACTGGTTCGTTGAAAAGATTAGAACGCAGCAACAGTAAAAAATGAATGATTAAATCGTAAGATTGTGAGCACTGCTTTAACCACAACTTAAAACAAGCCGGACTGTAGCTTTAGCGTGTGGAATTACCTGCTTTGACGTACTGTATCTTCATGTGCAACAAAACAAATCCTTGGCCTGTTAAAAACGCTGCCTGCTTTCCTAAAACCTGAAGGTTCTGATGGAAAAGCCTGCGAAATAGCAAGAGAGTAGAGGAAGTACACGCGTAAGTGCATGCAACGATGCAGCCTTTGAGCTCTTGAGGAATTATGTCACTAACAACGTAGAATACTGTAGTCCTGTCGAGCGATCCAACTCTTCGTACACCAGCACAAAGATTTTTCACGCTGCTAATCCTGCTGAACATAATAGGTTATGTTCATGCTGTTCAAATTAATTAGCTTGTGCATGGCTCTCTTTCCACATCTTACCCAAATTCTTTCTCTCGAATCACGACGGCCAGCTGCCGCATACGCGACTCTAAGTGAGCCCGATCCGCCTTCAGCATGGTGGAGGTACACGGTGGATAGGAATGCTATTGGCGAATCTCTTATAAATTGTCTTCTGCTGAGGTTAGCTCCAGTCTTGGCAGGGACAGCCTCAAATGCACACTGGTATCTTGCGCCTCTCTGCCCTCAGCCCTCTGCCCGCCCTCCACTCTTAGCTGTCAGCTGGCTCTAGTCTCTAGTAGCTCTCAGCCAACAACTAAGTACTACACGGATACAGGGTACAGTAGTACTCATGGTAGTACTGCTGTACTTACACTTACTGCTGCATTGCTGCATTGCTGCATTGCTAAACTGCTGCACTGCTACTGCACGCTCGGCACGCTCAGCGCGCTCGGCTCACTGCCCACTGCTCATCGATTGTAGAAAAAGGCATAAGTATTTCAGTACCGTGGGCTCACCAGGCTAGGTATCACTAGTAGTGCATTATCTAGGGAAGAGGTTTGATTCACCAACTTTACTTGCAGATCTTCGTGGTGCTGTAATGCTGCGTGGTTTCCTCCTTGTGACATATTGCGGCCTAGCTAGCTGCCTTCAAGCTGGCAACATCTTTTTCCCGAGTAGAGGCCGCAATCGGCTTGGCATTCACCCGGCTACTCGTCACCTTACCGTCATGCTTGCTTCGGCCGATGATTCATCCAGCTCCGATCCGCGTGAAGCAACATCTCATACTAACCCTTCGTCGCCTTCAGCAGAGATTCAAGGGACGAAGAAAGCTGCGGGATTTCCGATCTTGTCTCTTCAAGTGTTGCTCATGGGGGTTATTTTTGGCCAAGCAGCGAACGGTCTCTCAACTGTTGTACCTTTGTTCCTTGAAGCAACAGAGGCCAGCCGCAGTAGTTTTGCTCTGCCAATAGTGCTCAACCTTGGACTTATGGGGTGGGCTTCCCTAGAACTCGGCAAAAATTTTGGATTTCTTGGCAAGGTGAGATTCGACCTTCGTAATGATACATGGCATTGGTTACTTTTTACAGCATTAGCTTGACTTTTATCTTTATCTTGTTTGTGCGCAAACAACGTGTCCAGGAAGACTACTATGATAGGCTGAAGGGCGAAGAAGTGAATTCCTTTGCACGCGAAGCGGCTGCCTGGGCTTTAGCCGGTGAAGTACCTGTTCGTTCGAAAGATGGCGTCTGGGAAGTGGCCACATTTGCTGGTGGGTGCTTTTGGGGCACCGAATTGCACTTCCAGCGGTTGCCTGGCGTAGTAGCTACCTGCGTGGGCTATACCCAAGGGGAAATTGACAAGCCAAGCTACGGCCAAGTGTGCAGTGGCCTGTCTGGCCACACTGAAGGTCTGCAGCTCACTTACGACCCCGCTGTAGTGTCTTATGCCGCCCTTTGCGACAAGCTTCTCAGCACTGTTGACGCGACGGCACGGAACCGCGTTGGCAACGACCGCGGCACGCAGTACCGCCACGGCATCTACCCGCACACAGCAGAGCAGCGAAGAGTGGCCGAGCAGCGGGTCGCCGCGGAGCAGACGCGGCTAAGCAAACCCGTGGTCACTGAAGTAGTAGACGCTGAAGTGTTTTGGCCTGCTGAGCCCCGGCACCAAAGGTACCTCGAAAGAGGTGGGCAGAGCGCGGCCAAGGAGTGCACGGAGCGTGTTCGGTGTTATGGGTAGTTGCACAACGATTAAATTCGAACGCTTCTCCGGTGATCAAAGGCAAGGCAGGGAATGCTCCTGGGAATGCGGTGAATCCATGCAGATGTCGATTCTTTTGCTTTTGCTCGCTTTAGTCCAATATTCTCTAGCGCCATTTCCAGATAAGACTGGATTCGATTTCCCCTTTGAGAAGAAAGAAAAGTCGAAACAGAATACTATTATAAGTCCTGATTTCTGAGTTGTGTTATGAATACGCGCGCTCCAGAGGGCTCTATCTAGCGCCCTTCCCCCGAAGAATTCTGCAGGGGCCCAGGTGCGAATACTGCGGTACTACCGCATCCTAGGTCCCCGGAGCACTGTCCCAGGCTGTTTCTGCCCCAGGGATAATCGGTTTCAGGCGGCGGGCTGCAGCCGTTCTAAGAATCGCCCGTCCTCTTTCTTGTTGGGTCATTTGCAAAGGCCAGTGTGCGCGTCGTGTGTTCGTCGGGCGTAGAAATTATATAAGAACACTCGTGTTGCTGAGTGCGCCAAAGCCAAAAGCGTACTATGCCAGCAAGCAGTAAGGTTTGGAACGGAAACCTTTGCCGCACAGCTGGAGTAGTGGCGTAGCGGCGTGGCCCGCGTGAGGCAGCTGAGCAAGTGGTGCGCCGGAAACCGCAGTCAGGCGCAGAGCCAAGACAAGAAGAGAAGACGAAGACAAGAAACGAGAAGAACAGTTACTATTTCCATTCCCCGCTGAGGAGGGGTTATCCAGGAGCTGGACCAGAATAATCAAGCGGCGTGAAACCATCCAACCATCCACAAAAAGTAAATTTTGGATCGCTCTACGCACCAAACGCGTTTGGATCGCTCTATGCACCAAACGCGAGCTTGCTGCTCTGCTTATTCTGGTCCATCTCCCTCAATTTCTTTTGTGTCCTTCGGGAGGGGGGTGCACGCGCCCGGCCTTAGGTCTCCCAAATACCCATACTTGCCTGATTTAGTGTTTAATGGTAGTTCATTCCAAGTGCAGCACTGCTTCGACTACTTGCGTTCGTCCATGTGCGTGATTGATCGTTCAAGTGTAATATCTGATATGCTGTGTATAAGTCTGCCTCAAATGGCAAAGATAACTAGGTTTTAAACTGTTAACGTTAAATCCTCTGGCTTCTGGCGCGGCGCGCGACCAAAGCCACTTCCCAGTCGCTCCAATCAGTCTGGAGGACATCAGAAGCACGTGCATGAAGGCAGGCTAATGCTAGGTCCATAATAAGTGGGCTGAAGGGCTAACAGAAAGGAGAAGTCCACAGAGAAGGCCAAGACAACACAAGGAATACAGCACAACAATTAACAGTGCAGTCAGTTGAGGGCATGAAGAAACACTCATGCTAAGAATTTGAGGGGTAAAATTTAGTGATTTTTTTAAAACTAAGGGGAGGAAATCGCGATTTCTTAGAACCACATGTTCATCGCCCTCTTCTTCTCTCAGTGGAGGGAATTCCTAATTAAGTAACTGAGGGGGGGGGGGGGGGGCGCACATGGGACACGAAGAA